>Ga0193960_1000032_pt1 | contig 60437 bp, 53 predicted proteins | sample FB_3_MG_FD_140338 | JGI IMG/M metagenome (GOLD analysis project Ga0193960, IMG submission 140338) | Microbial mat bacterial communities from the Broadkill River, Lewes, Delaware, United States - FB_3_MG | ecosystem: Environmental > Aquatic > Freshwater > River > Microbial mats | place: USA... | reverse complement strand
CCCCCCATTAATCCCGTCGGTTGCCCCGCCGTCCAGCAAAAAGCGGCTGGCCGGTTGCCCCCTAACAAAAGCCTTAGGGGGCAAGTGTTTGCCAAAAGCAAAACCAAAACCAGTCAAACCCAAACCCCATCGTTTGTAGTGGGTCAGTGCGCTACGCTCGGAATCACCTTTGTTTACTGTTCAGCCTTGAGTGCCGAGCGTGGCCCCCTGCGGGAGTTGGCCGCCAAAAAGCGCGGCCAACCCTCCTCGCGGGCGTCGCTAAAAGAATGTTTAAGCGCCAAGGGTAATGGACGGCTAAGAAAAAAAGTGCATCGGGGCGTGTAACTTGGTAAAGTTGGTTTTGCACTGTGCTGCGGGTTCTTTAAGGTATTGATTGCGTTGGGGTTGTGGGTGATGTAGTTACGATATTGCGTCGGTTGAATTGTTTGCGGGCCAGTACTTTGACAGTGAAACGGGCTTACATTACAACTACTTTAGGTATTACGATCCGCAAACCGGAAGATACACGCAGTCTGATCCCATAGGTCTTAATGGTGGCATCAATACTTATGGGTATGTTTATCAAAATCCTCTGGTGTACTATGATCCAAATGGGCAGAATGCAGTAGCCATATGGGGAACGCGTACTTTAGGAGCTGCTGTTTGCCTAGTGCCAGTTCCTGGTGCTAGAGTTTTAGGCGTTGGGCTAATTGCATCAACAGTGCTAGCAAGTTCCTCTGAGGAAACAGGTACGGAAAATATTACTCAGTCTAGTATTAAACAGCGTAGAGCTAATATTGCAGCAGGTCCTCCACCAGGAAATTGCTCGAATTCTGAATTAAGTAGGCTTCAAGGTGATGTGAATAGGCTTTGTAAAGGGAATGGCCGACAAAGTTGTTCGGCCTCAGATTCTTGCCCAACATTGAATGTGAAGCTTGTTTTGAATGCTCAATGTGCATTAGCAAGAGAGAAGGTTAATAATCGTTGTTTTGCAGGAGGTGATCTTGGACATAAAGCCCAAGCCCAAGCGGCATGGAACTCTGTACAAAACTGTACAGTAGCAATAGCAAGAAGTTGTCTTTAAATAAAATGAAACGAAACAGTTTAATTCAAGAAATTAATAAAGCTTTTTTTGTAGATCGAAGGTTTAATTATTCAGAGATTGCATTTGTTAAAACTTCGTTGCCAGATGATGCATATGAAGGCAATCAAGTCGCTAGATATTTTGAAAACAAGAGTAATAGTGAAATAGAGTTTTCTAGTTTGGTTTTGGAGTACCCTGGCGACTTTACAGCATGTATCTCGTTTATGAAACCTGAGGCAGCGGCTTATTTTATGGGGGCTTATCTATATATGGGCGTCGCCGAAGAAATTGATGGTCAGGATATTCGCTTTCAAATTATGAATCTTCTTGATGGTAGCATTTTGGTGAATGATGAACTCAAATGCTGGTTTGAAGAAATGTTAACTTTTTTTTCAAAATATCAACTGAACGTCCTTAAATATTTTGTATGTTATATGGAGCAAGAATATGAAGGGGACTTGTTGATAATCAATTTTGAACATGCAAAGCATATATTCGAAAATGCGTTAGATAACCTATAAAAAATACCAAGAGACAGACACCGAACAATCACGTCAGTCTGTCTCTTAGCTCCCCGCTCTTAAACCCCCTTCACCCAATGCCGAGTCTCATCCACCTGCGCTAGCAACGTATCAGCCGATTGCATTAACGCGTGATTAGCCATCAGCCCAAACAGCCAGCGGGGATGGTAGTGGTTTTTAACTGTATTCTTTAACGTATCATGTCAATAAAAAGCGCACAAAAGCCCATGGGCCTCGTTGTGTTTGGCGTTGCCATTTTTTATACCACAGCAAGAGGCTGGTTATATACAGCAATAGCGGTGTAAACCCAGTGATGAATAACAGTATTTTTGAGGCTAGGCCGAAGGCTTCGCCGTTGTGTAGCGGAAACATCCAATTGATCAGCTGGTTACCTGCGGGTTGTGTGTGCGGGTGGCTGTATCCAAAGGGCTCGGCGGTAATACTATTAAAATGGTATTGTGTTTTACCTTCAGAACGGTTGATAGCGCCGGGTAAGCTCAGCGCTATAGTGATTTTTTTCTTGTCTCTGTCTTGTAGGTAATAACGGATATTATAGCCGTCAGGATGTCGTTGTTTGATATAGGCAAGCAGCGTTGATAAAGATTGTTCTGGGCCGGTGTCTGTAATGGTGTGTTGGCGCAGAGTTTGTTGTGTGTGCTCGTAGGGCAAAAGCAGGCGGGTGATTGTTTTAGACTGTTTAGGGTAGGTGAGATAGATACCCGATACACACGCAATCAGTAATAAAAATCCCATAAAAAATCCCACCTGCCGATGCAGGTCATACAATAGCCGAGCACTGCCTTTATTGGTGTTTATTGCAAATATTGAGCTGCGCGATGCCGAGCGTTGGCGCCGGTTAGGCCACCATAAATAATATCCCAGCAGCAGTGTTAATAAGAAAAAAAGCCCTACGATACCAATCAATAGTTCACCGTAGTGGCCAACCATTAAATGCGTGTGTATTCCCAACAACAGTCTAAATAGCGGCATGTGCCATTGGTTGGGGTTGTGTGTTTTGGCAAGATGGGTACCGAGGTATTTACCATCGTGAGGCGAAATATAGTGAAAATAAAAGTCGCCATTACTTTTGCCGGCTTCATTTATGGTGGTGACAACAGCGCGATAAATCGGGTATTTGTCAGTGGGGGAATACAGGCGCAGTATTTTGTCTCGCCCTGTACTCAGCTGCTGCTCGAGTGTCTTAAGTATGTGATCTGGCGATAGCTGTGGTGAAGGTGTGATGGGCGGGCCAGGTTGCAATTGTTGTGGATAAAGCAGTGGCTCCAGGTCTTCCATAAATACCAGTGCGCTGCCGGTAAGCCCAAGCAGTACCATTAATAAACCCAGCCAAATACCGAGTTGTTTATGTAGCCATAGGGCCACTTTTTTGAGGCGTTGTCGGGTTACCATAGGGTTAGCGCTGCGGTGATTTTACAGGCATCATGTACAAAACAGGTGCCGGCCCAGAATGAATAGGGCGGCACCTGTCGTGTAAACATGGGGTTGAGCAGTGGTACTGTTTAGCGTTATGCTTCTTCTTTATTATAGCGCTCAACAGAATCCATAATTTCTGCACGGGCGGCTTCAACGCCTTCCCAGCCATCGATTTTAACCCACTTGCCGTCTTCGAGGTCTTTGTAGTGCTCAAAGAAGTGAGAGATACGCTTGAGCATAATCTCAGGAATATCAGTAATATCGTTAACATTGTTGTGCATGGTGGTCACTTTTTCGATGGGAACGGCAAGCACTTTCGCATCTTCACCGGATTCATCGGTCATCTTTAGTACACCGATTGGGCGGCATCGAATCACTGAACCGGCCATAAGCCCTAAGCGCGAAACCACCATTACATCAACAGGGTCACCATCACCACACAGGGTGTTTGGTACATAGCCGTAGTTACAAGGGTAGTGCATGGAGGTCCCTAAAATACGATCGACGAATAAGGCACCTGTGTCCTTATCGACTTCGTATTTAATAGGTTCACCATTGAGTGGGATTTCGATGATAACGTTGATATCGTTGGGTAAATCTTTACCGCTAGGGACGTTGTGTAGGCTCATAATAAATACTTTTTATTGAATGACTAATTGAATAGGTGTGATTAACGGGGCCGAATTCTATCATAGGCACCGGTCAAAACAATGACTGTGGCTATTATCGGTGTTTCTTTGGTCGGCATTATATACGACTTCCGTCTTATATAATGCTTTTAAGGCCGCAATAACTCTGGGGGGTTGTATGGGTTGCTGTTGCTGCAACACTCGCATAGAATGGATGTCGAAGATGGGAAAATCTGTAGTAGGAGTGAGTATAGTCACCGAGTGTTGACGTACTATTTTCGAATACCAACGCTACATTAATAATAATACTGTCCGTCTTACTCGGTCCTTTGTTTGGGCGCATATGACTATCTGATGTTGTGTGATGCCTTTCTAACTCTCCTACACTGTTTTGTGTGGGTTAAGGGGCTTTTATGGATTTACTATTACTGCCACCCGTGCTGGGCCTTGCTGGCCTTTTCGCTGCTTTTATCGTTTATAAAATCGTTATGCGCTATCCCGCTGGTGAGGGGGTAGTCACTGAAATTGCCGATGCCATCCACGATGGCGCGATGGTATTTATGCGCCGTGAATACAGCGTGTTAGCACTATTTGCATTGGCGATTACCCTGTGTTTATTTATTGGTTTTCAATCTTGGCAAACACCGGCTGCCTTTGTGGTGGGTGCACTGTGCTCGGCAATTGCTGGTTATATTGGTATGTATACCGCCACGCAGGCCAATGTGCGTACTACGGTGGCAGCGGCTTCCGAGGGCGGGGCTGCCAGTGCGTTAAGTGTTGCCTTTTATGGAGGCTCTATCATGGGGCTTACGGTCGCCGCTATGGGGTTGCTGGGGTTAGGGGGGTTGTATCTGCTCTTCGGGGGCGACCCTGAGCATGCTGAGGCTATCCATGGCTTTGGTATGGGGGCCTCTACCGTGGCGTTATTTTCTCGTGTTGGCGGGGGAATATTCACTAAAAGTGCCGATGTAGGCGCGGATCTGGTGGGTAAGATTGAGGCGGGTATTCCAGAGGATGATCCGCGTAACCCCGGTGTTATCGCAGATAATGTCGGGGATAATGTCGGGGATGTCGCCGGGATGGGATCTGATATTTTTGAATCCTACTGCGGCTCTATGATTGCGACAATCGCCATTGCCTCAAGTATGTCTGTAGGTGCGGTCTTATCGCTCGGCGGGGTTCGCGAGCAGCTAATGTTTGCGCCACTGGCAATGGCATCAACAGGTCTATTATGCTCTATTTTGGGTATTATATTGGTACGTATGGCGTCTGCAAAAGCGCCTGATGTCGCCTTGCGAATGGGCACTATAGGCGCAACATTGATCTTTGTTGTGGCTGCTTGGGCTGTCATTGCCGGGCTGGGTATCAGTACGGCAGTATGGTGGTGTGTGGTCTCTGGCGCGATTGGCGGTATTGTTATTGGTTTAGTGACCGAGTATTACACAGGCAGCCAGCCTGTACGCGATATTGCCAAGGGCGGCGAAACAGGGCCTGCAACAGTGATGATTGCCGGGCTGGCTGTCGGTATGGAGTCAGTGGTGATTCCGGTACTAGTGATTGCCGGTATTATCTTTGTCACCAGTGCCGTATTGCCTGAAGGGGCGGGTGTTTATGGTGTCGGTATTGCGGCTGTGGGTATGTTGTCGACAGTGGGTATTACTATGGCTATCGATGCCTATGGCCCTGTCGCTGATAATGCCGGTGGCATTGCTGAAATGGCTGAGCTGGGTGAGGAGGTGCGTGCAATTACCGATGGCCTTGATGAGGTAGGCAATACCACGGCGGCTATCGGCAAAGGGTTTGCTATCGGTGCTGCGGGCTTAGCGGCTTTAGCTATTATTGCGGCCTATATCGAGACAGTCTCTTCACATGTAACAAACTTTACACTGAATATTAATGACCCGCTGGTGCTGATGGGGATGTTTATTGGCGGTATTTTTCCCTTTCTTGTTAGTGCTATTACCATGCGTGCAGTGGGTGATGCAGCCTTTGATATGATTAAAGAGATTCGGCGCCAGTTTAAAGAAATCCCGGGTCTGATGGAGGGTAATGCAAAGCCCGATAGTGGCCGCTGTGTTGATATTGCAACACAGGCGGCGTTGCGCAAAATGGTGCTGCCGGGGGTTTTGGCGGTAGGCGCGCCGGTGGTTATTGGCTTTGGGCTCGGCCCTGAAGCACTCGGCGGTATGCTCGGTGGTGCACTGATTTGCTGTGTGCTAATGGCCCTGATGATGGCTAATGCCGGTGGCGCCTGGGATAATGCTAAAAAATATGTCGAGAAAGGGCATTTTGGGGGTAAAGGTTCTGATGTGCATACTGCGGTTGTTGTTGGCGATACCGTAGGCGACCCTTTCAAGGATACCTCTGGACCTGCCATGAATATTCTCATTAATGTGATGGCGATTGTTAGCTTGGTTATAGCGCCGTTGTTGGGGTAGCGAGTGAGTGTTTGTTTGCAAGGCGGCTGTGTGTGAAAGCCGGCCGCCTGTGGCTACGACACTATTTTTTTGTTTTCAATAACCAGTGGTCACTCAATGCTTCTGGTATCGGTGGCTTAGGTTCGATATTGATGTGTTTGAGTGTTCTCTCTAGTATATTACTTTCTTTGGATGCCTCGCTTGTGCTGCTGACATAAAGGTTAGCGGATTTTATGTAGGTATTTAGCTGATAGTTGATCTCTTCAAGCATTAAAAATAAATCTTCAGCCTCGCGGTAGTTTTGTGCTTGGTCATCGCTACTGTTGTTTTCATCCCACTCTTGATGGTCAATGAAGTCCAGCCCTGATCGATTAGCGGTAATCAAAATGTTGTGTGATAAGTTTTGTACGACATAGAGTTTACTATCGTTGTGTTTAAAACCCAGCTCGGCATTGGCCTCTTTGGTTAAATTTAACAATTGATGAATATACTGGTGTTGCTTGTGTACAAAATCGGTAAAACTGCGTGTCACCAGTGGGTGGGGCTCTTCTACTGGTGACGGCGATGCGGCTCTTAACAGTAAGATAACAGCAGAAACCACATCGGGTAAGTAAGAGTGGGAACTCATCTGTATAACGGGCAAAACATCGCGAATACTGCGCTTTAGTGGTTTAAACTTGCGGTTGTAAATAACAATAATGTTATCCAGTAGGCTAATCAGTTGCCCCATTTCGCCGAGCTGGCTTTGATTGCGCCCGCGAGGGTAGCCTGTGCCGTTGAGACTTTCGTGGTGCTCTAGTACGGCTTGTGTCACGATATCGTTAATGCCCGGAATACGCCTGAGTATCTCATAGCCAATAATGGGGTGCGATTGTACTTTGCGCCATTGCTCAGAGGTGAGCGCGCCTTTTTTGGTAAAAATATCACGGTCAATATGCAGCAGACCAATATCGTGGGCGAGTCCTGCTAAAAAGCTACAGGTAATATCCAGCACACTTTTTTCTTTTAGCGTCATACATATCATAGCAAAGTAGGCAGACACTAAGGATTGATTAAAGACTTCGGGCATCTCTATGGATAGCACTGTCATTTTTTGCTGTAAAATATTGTACCGATTAAAAATCTTGCAGCAGTTTTTAAGGATATCTTCACTGCCTAGTTGTTGATGAATCTCACCTAACCACTGATCTTCTTCTATCAGCGCTTTGATTTTTTCATACAGTTCTTTGCCACCAATTTGATTTTCAATCGAAATAGAGTTTTCTAATGGCTTAAGTAATTTGAACTTGATAATTTTATCGTAGATTGCCGTATTCAGCGGCGTCCCTGATTTTGCAATTAGCACACCCTTTTCATTAAGAATATCGCCAGTAGCGATAACCTTTCGTTTGCGATTAATGCGTTCCAAATACGTCGCGTAAGCGTTCATGCGTGGTTGCGGTCCAGTTATGGCAGACAGAATAAGGTTCAGTGACTCAATCTTAAGTGTAGCAGTAAATGACGTCGTGCGAATAAGCAAGGAAGTCGATTGTAAAAATAACACGCTCAAAATAATGCACTTATATGTGCGACCGCGAAAAAGTGTCAGAAATCTAACGCTATTCCCGCTGATTAAGCAACCTAGTGGTGCATAGTGATGTATTGGTCTAATACTTATGGCGTAGATAATAAAGAAAAATCGAAGGGAGCATTACTTTTGTAGTTTTTGGCGACAATGTGGAGGGAATAAATAATGTCGGGACTTAAACGTTAATTAAATCGTTAAAGTGGATAAAATATCACTAACGCGGTACCAGTGGTTGGCGCGCGTTAATGATGTTTTTTGTGTCAACAGCAATTAGATATCAAACCCTTGTTTGATTTTTTTAGGCGCCAATACTTTTTTGAGTGTGGCATAGGCCGGCAGCCCATTTTTGTTGTACGGCGGATAGTCTTCACCCGCAATTAGTGGCGATAAATAGTCTCTGGCGGCGTCGGTAATGCTAAAGCCATCTTTAGAAATAAAATGCCGTGGCATCATTTTTTCAACATTGGCCACTTTCGCTAAAGGCGCCTCTTCAATTTTCCAGCTGTAGCGTTTGCCCTTGCCACGAATAATAGCCGGCATGACGGCATTTTTCCCTGCGATTGCCATCTCAACAGCGGCCTTACCCACCGCGTAGGCTTGTTCAACATCGGTTGCTGAGGCGATATGTCTTGCTGAGCGTTGCAGATAATCTGCCAGTGCCCAGTGGTATTTATACCCTAGCTCATCTTTCACCATCGTTGCGAGTGTAGGGGCTACGCCGCCAAGCTGTTTGTGTCCAAAGGCATCGGTAGTCCCTGCGTCGGCTAAAAATGAGCCGTCTTTATAATGGGCACCTTCTGAGGCAACAATCACACAGTAGCCGTGCTTTTTAACGGTTTGCTGTACGCGCTTAATAAATTTATCTTTATTGAAGGCAATTTCTGGAAATAAAATAATATGTGGTGCATCGCCTTCTTGTTCTTTGGCAAGCCCGCCTGCGGCAGCGATCCAACCGGCGTGACGCCCCATGACTTCCAAGATAAACACTTTGGTTGAGGTTGCACACATCGAGGCAACATCCAGTGCGGCCTCTTTTGTTGAAACGGCAATATATTTTGCCACAGAGCCAAAACCCGGGCAGTTATCGGTGATAGGGAGATCATTATCAACGGTTTTAGGGACGTGAATCGCTTGAATAGGGTAGCCCATGGTCTCTGCAATCTGCGAGACTTTTAAGCAGGTATCGGCAGAGTCGCCACCGCCATTATAAAAAAAGTAACCGATGTTGTGTGCTTTAAAGACATCGATAAGGCGCTCATATTCCGCGTGGTTTTGCTCTAGGCTCTTTAGCTTATAGCGGCAAGACCCAAATGCACCAGCGGGCGTATGTTTAAGTGCGGCAATGGTTTTAGCGCTTTCTTTGCTGGTGTCGATCAGCTCTTCACGCAGTGCGCCAATAATACCGTTATGCCCAGCATAGACTTTTCCGATATGTTGCTTATGTGCTCGAGCGGTCTCGATAACACCACATGCCGATGCGTTAATGACAGCTGTAACACCGCCAGATTGGGCATAAAAGGCATTTTTTTTGGCCATAATGGGTCGATCCTTTGTCGTCGATGATCGGTGATAGACCAACATCTATCACTCTTGGTTTAGCGTTAGCCGGTGCTTCGGTGTCACCGTCTGTGAAAGCGCACAATCATACGGGAAAGAGAGTGAAATTTCATGTTAAGCTTTGAGTTTTACTCTGGGGATAATTGATCGTTCAATGATGCATTTACATATAGTCGGTATTTGTGGCACTTTTATGGGAAGTCTAGCCCAGCTTGCGGTGGCTAAAGGCTATCGGGTAACGGGGTCTGATGCAAATGTGTACCCACCGATGAGTACGCAGCTACAGCAGGCGGGCATTGACATTACCGAAGGTTTCTCACCCGGGCAGCTCGCACAGCCAGCGGATCTGTATATTATCGGCAATGCGATCAGCCGGGGCAACCCATTGCTTGAGGCGATTCTCGATCAAGGTCTTGCGTATACATCAGGGCCCGGGTGGTTAAGCCAACACATACTGCCTGGACGCTGGGTATTGGCCGTTGCCGGTACCCACGGAAAAACCACCACCAGTAGCATGCTGGCTTGGATCTTAGAGTACGCCGGCATGTCGCCTGGTTATTTGATTGGTGGTGTACCTGATAACTTTTCTGTTTCAGCGCGCCTAGGCGATACGCCCTTTTTCGTAATCGAGGCCGATGAATACGACAGCGCATTTTTTGATAAGCGCTCTAAGTTTGTACACTACCGCCCGCGCACATTAGTGATTAACAACCTTGAGTATGACCATGCCGATATTTTTCCTGATCTTGCAGCCATACAGCGACAGTTTCACCATGTTGTGCGTACTGTCCCCCAAAATGGCCTTGTGATAACACCGGCACACGATGTGGTGATTGATGAGGTACTAGCGATGGGGTGCTGGACTCCACTCACACAGTTTAGCCTTGATGCAGCGCAGCCAGCTGATGCCCAGTGGTGTATTCAATCGGCTGAAGCAGATGGCTCGGCTTTTGATATAGCTCACAACGGTGTGTTTGAGGGGCGTGTTGAATGGTCGCTACTCGGTACGCACAATATTGCTAATGGCTTAGCGGCATTGATTGCCGCGCGCCATGTCGGTGTGAGTGTTGCCCTTGGGTGTGAGGCATTAGCGGCATTTAAAGGGGTAAAGCGCCGGCTTGAAACACTGGCTAATGTACATCACACAACGGTTTATGATGATTTTGCCCACCATCCAAGTGCGATCAAAACGACACTGGCGGGGTTGCGAGCAAAACTTACTAGTGTGGCTGAGCATCATCAGGCTGCTACCGGCCAAGGGCGCGCTCGAATTATTGCTATTATTGAACCGCGTTCAAATACGATGCGTATGGGAGAGCATCAAGCAGCATTAGCTGATGCTTGTGTCGATGCAGATACGGTTGTGTGGTATAAGCCTGACAACATAACATGGGATATTGATACCGTTATAGCAGGTGCGGCGGTGCCGATGCACTATTATACCTCCATCGAGGCAATTGTTGAGGCCACCGTTGGGTTGGTTAACCCCAGCGATGAGTACCATATAGTGATTATGAGCAACGGTGGTTTTGGTGGTATCCATGAGCAGTTAATACAGCGTTTACATGAGGAATACCCACAATGAATACCGACGCCTCTAAAACAGTTACCCTCGCAATAACCGGTGCCTCTGGTGCGCAGTATGGTTTGCGGCTATTAGCGTGCTTGCTAGCGGCAAACTGCCGGGTATATTTAGTACTATCGCGTGCAGCAGAGGTTGTGATTCGCACAGAAACCTCCCTCGATCTACCGCAATCTGAGACACAACAACCACTCGCACAGCAGCAGGCGTTTTTGTGTAGCCACTTTAATACCACGGCTAAACAGCTGCACCTGTTTGGCCGCGAAGACTGGTTTTCACCCGTGGCATCAGGCTCCAGTAGCCCCAGCGCTATGGTGATTTGCCCTGCGAGTGGCGGTACGCTATCAGCGATTGCCCACGGCGCTAGCAACAATCTCATTGAACGTGCTGCCGATGTGGCATTGAAAGAGCGTCGGCAATTAATTGTGGTGCCAAGGGAGACACCATATTCGCGTATTCACCTGCAAAATATGGTGACACTTGATGAAATGGGTGCAGTTATTCTGCCGGCCAGCCCCGGGTTTTATCATAACCCGGCTTCATTGGATGATATTATCGATTTTGTCGTTGCTCGCATCCTTGACCAGCTCGATGTGTCACAAGCATTAATGCCTCGGTGGGGTGAATGAGTACTTAAGCGCTGTTTTTTGACGCCTGTTACCTATTGTGGTTGATGGTGTTCGCAGTTAATTCATCGTAAATTGACGAATCGATGTGCTTAGCTATGGTTAACAAGGGTTAACAAGATACTGTCTAGGTTTATTAACATTAAAGGTTCCGCTTATGCACAGCGCACATTCCTCCGTTAGTGAACGTTTACAGCGCCGCATAGGTAAAGAGCCTTTAGCGGCGTTGATTGGTCAGCCATTGGCCTTTAACCACTGCCTGTATATCTGTTTATCACTGTGCCGGGCTATTGTACGTGCACACCGGGCCGGTTATGGGGTTAACCCTCTCGATATTCACGCGGTCTTTGTCGACCCAGACGGGGTTGTCAGCTTTGGTGAATCACAGACATTGCAACAATATGCACCTGCTGATATAGCCACTAAGTGTCTGGATGATAGCCTCTGTTTGAGCCAGCATTGCTTGGCATTACTAGCGGCAAGTGGTGATAAAGACCCACATTGCTACGACTTATTAAATGACCTGTTTCAGCAAGATCACATGCCTTGCGCCACAATAGAGCAACAATTGCTGCAGCTCTATCAAGGCCGCCATCTCAGTGACACACAGCACACCGAAGCTGCGGCACTGGTCGATACGCAAAAGATGGGCTTACTGGATGTGCTTGAGACTACTGCACATATAAAAACCTACCTTTTTCACCATCATCAGCACGAGCAAAATTTACTCGTGATACATATTTTGCACAATAGCTTTGGTTATAGCACGTTGAAACAATTGGTGAATGTCCACGAACCACATTTAGCAAGCATACATGCCGTAAGTCGTGTAGATTCAGGCTTTATTGTTATACAAGAGTATTTACCCGGCGGCTCTCTGGCTGAGCGTATTCAGCAACCACACCCACCTTATCACTACAACCCATTGCCATTGGCGTCTTTTTTACTCATTGCCCGGCAACTGGTCGCAGGCTTAGAGCGCGCTCACGAGTATGGTATTTTGCACGGTAATCTTTCTGCAACTACGGTGTATTATGACGATGCCGATTATATTCATCTGACAGATTTTGGCGTAGCTGCCGCTACCGCATCGGCTCCAGCTACTGGGCGCAAACCAGGCTCTGTTGATATTCGTTACCCTAAAAAGCGCCATTGGTACCCTATGCTGGATGAGCCGTTATCAGAGGTGACCGATATCTTTGGGTGCGGTTTACTCTTTTATCAGTTACTTATCGGTGATGAGCCACGCTGGCGTGGCAGGACTTTTCAAGAGGGGCGTTTATTTAACCAGTTGCCTGATACTATACGCCGCATTATGCGTACACTGTTACAGTTAACGCCGTCTAAACGTTACCAAACGATGGGCGAGCTTAAGCTTGCGCTGGCCGATGTGAGCCTTGATGCCCCTAAAGCTGCGACTACTCGTACGGCACACTCAGCAATACAGCTAACCGATAAGGCCAACCCTGTCGGTGAAAGGAAAAAAGTGCTGTTTTTTTTGCTGCTCGTGTTATTTTTTATCGTATGTGTCAATATGGGTATTCTGCTCACTGACTTATAAAATATCCCCGTGCATCACTGATTGTTAATTCTTTGTAACAGTATTCGTGAGTATTGCACTTACATTATTTACATTTCACACCGACTACTCCAAAATGCCCGTTCAAACGTATTAGCGTGTACCTAATGGGCATTATCCAACAAATACCGGGTAATTTAGGTCACTTTATTTGTGTTCAGACTGTCTTAGCATCAATATTGTATTGATAGGGCGTGTAGCTCTGGCAGAGATTATTGTAATGGATAGCAGGTGGTAAAGGTAAACCGCATGATCAAGGCACTTCAGCATTTTTATTTTCACTGTGTACTCACTAAACCCGCCATTGCGCTTGCTGTGGTGGCTATACTGGCTATTGGCTTGGGCTTACAACTGCCCCAGCTAAAAATAGATGCCTCTGCTGATGCACTGACACTGGAATACGATGAAGATCTCGATTATTTTCGAGAAATCTATAAACGCTACCAAACCGGTGATTTTTTAATCATAACCTACCGGCCAAAAGCCGATTTATTTGCCGACAGCTCACTAGAGCACTTGCAGGCCTTGCGCGATCACTTGCTGACAGTTCCCGGTGTGACCGGGGCTAATACAATGCTCGATGTACCGTTATTGTATAGCCCTGCGGTTACCTTAACTGATGTCGTGAAAGGCCAACGCACCTTGCTCTCTGCCGGTGTCGATCGCGAATTAGCAAAGAAAGAATTTCTAGAAAGCCCGATTTATCGCGATATGCTCTTAGGGCCAGATGGTAAAACAACCGCTATATTACTGAATCTTGCTATTGATAATCGTTTTATTGAACTGGTGCGCACACGTGATGCTCTGCGTTTAAAACGTGATCAGCAAGGGTTGAGTGAGAGCGAGCAACAGTCACTTGAATCCATCTCGCGCGAGTTTCTCGACTACAGTACGTTGGCAACTGAAAAAAGTCATGAACGAGTACAACTAGTGCGCGATATCGTTGATGAGTATCGCAGTGAGGCACAGATTTTTCTCGGTGGTGTCTCGATGATTACCGCTGATATGGTCGACTTTATTCGCAGTGACTTAACTGTGTTTGGTAGCGGTATAGCGCTGTTTATTATCGTTTTGCTGAGCATTATTTTTCGCCAGTGGCAATTTGTATTGATCCCACTCGCGACGTGTATGTTATCTGTGCTGATTATGTTGGGTTTTTTAAGTGCCATTGATTGGCGCTTAACGGTTATATCATCGAATTTTGTCGCACTCCTACTGATTATCTGCCTCGCCATTACGATTCATTTATCGGTGCGTTATCGAGAGTTAATGCAACAACACCCTGATTGGAGCAAAACCGAGCATTTAACCGTCACAGTTCAATCAATGCTAAAGCCTTGCTTGTATACGGTATTGACAACCATGGTCGCGTTTATTTCACTGGTGGTGAGCGGTATTCGCCCGGTAATTGATTTTGGCTGGATGATGAGCATGGGGTTGGTAGTGGCTTTTGTGATGGCCTTTCTAATACTGCCAGCGGGTCTTATGTGTTTGCCAACAGCTAGTATCGCTGCCTCTACGACGACTAAAAAGCCATTTACACGTTACTTCTCATGGGTAACTGAGCGTTTTGGCGGTACTATTTTAATTCTTTCGGTTGTTGCTGCACTGGTCAGCTATTGGGGGATTACCCGCCTAGAAGTAGAGAATCGATTTATCGACTACTTCCATAAATCTACAGAAATTCATCAGGGTATGCTCGTTATTGACCAGCAGCTAGGTGGGACGGTTACCTTAGATATAGTGTTAGATCGCATCTCGCAAGGTACTACGAGAACACTCGATGATGCCAATGACCCCCTGGCCGAAGCAGCCCCTTTTGATGAAGACCCTTTTGAAGAGCCAGACCCTTTTGCTGAAGCTGACCCTTTCTCTGAGGCCGATCCTTTTTCTGAACTGAGTACCTTAGCGGTTGCGAAAGATAATTATTGGTTTACTCAAGCGGGGCTCGAAGAAATTCAGCAGCTGCACAATTACTTAGAATTGCTGCCCGAGATAGGTAAGGTGCAATCATTGGCGATTGCCTATCAAGTGGCCAATGATCTTAATGGCCGCCCGCTGAATAATTTTGAGTTGGCGTTGATGCGCAACACACTACCGGATTCGATTAAAGCATTTTTGATCGACCCTTACCTGGCTGATAATATTGAACAAACCAGACTCACCATGCGTATAAAAGAAACTGATCCAAACCTGCGCCGAGGTGAGCTTATTGAAAAAGTGCGTCGCTATATTATTGATGAGGTAGGGCTTAAGAGCGAACAAGTGCATATTACGGGTATGTTAGTGTTGTATAACAATATGCTGCAAAGCTTGTTTCAATCACAGATCTTAACCATCGGTGCTGTATTTATCGGTATTATGTTGATGTTTATGGTGCTGTTTCGCTCGTTGTTGTTATCAATGGTGGCGATTATTCCCAATATGTTAGCAGCGGCTATTGTGTTGGGTGGCATGGGTATTACGGGTGTTCCACTAGATATGATGACCATTACCATCGCCGCGATTGCAGTGGGTATTGGTGTGGATGATACGATTCATTATTTGTATCGATTTCGCAATGAGTTTGCACAAGATCGCAATTATATAGAAGCCATGCATCGATCACATGATTCCATCGGTAAAGCGATGTACTACACCTCGGTAACGATTATTGTCGGTTTTTCTGTATTGGCGCTATCGCGTTTTATACCATCGATTTACTTTGGTTTATTAACGGGCCTTGCCATGTTGGCGGCTATTCTTGGTGCCTTAACCTTGTTGCCGAAACTGATCTTGATGACAAAACCCTTCGGTGCTGAAGTAGATACCACGAAATAGGCCTACTCTAGGCTGTGCTCTAATGACCTTTAGAATAGGTTAACACTGAAACCAGTGTTAACCGCTAATGCCATATTATTCAGGTTATATTATGGTGTGTGATAGGTTGAGGCTGGCATTGCTTATTAAGCATCTGCCATGGCATTTTCTTTTCCGAGCTGCTCTTTATTGTACACAGACAAATCAATCTCACCTTCGCTTTTACCAATCAGGGTGCTAACCATTAGGTCCCCACAGACATTAACGCTGGTTCGAGCCATATCTAAAATTCGATCAATACCGGCGACAATCGCTAACCCTTCTAGCGGCAACCCTACGGTTGTTAACACTAATGAGAGCATAATCAAACCGGCACCGGGTACGCCTGCGGTTCCAATAGAGGCCAGTGTCGAGGTTAAAATGATCACCATATAATCAACCAGACTTAAATCAACATTAAAAGCCTGTGCGATAAAGAGTGCGCAAACACCTTGATACAGTGCGGTACCGTCCATATTAATCGTAGCACCTAATGGTAGTACAAAACTGGAGATACCTTTAGATACGCCTAACTCTTCTCGGGCGGCTTTTATTGTGACGGGTAATGTGCCCGAGCTACTCGTTGTCGCAAAGGCAACGGCAGCAGGATTGATCACACCTTTTAAATAACGAATAGGGTTTAGGCCCCCCAGTGTGCCAATAATACCTGAATACACAATAACAACATGAAGAATGCAGCCGATATATACCAGTGCGATTAATGTAATAAGTGGTAGTAAAATAGCCAAACCATATTTCCCCGACACCCATGCAATTAAGCCAAATACGCCATAAGGTGCTAGCTTCATAACAAGCTCGGTCAGTTTGTACATGGCTTCTGCGAGGCTATCAAAAACTGCAATTGCAGGTTTTGCTTTTTCTCCAACGAGTGATAGCGCTATCCCTAAGCCTAAAGCAAAGAAAATAATCTGTAAAATATTACCCGATGCTAATGCATTAACAGGATTTTTAGGAATGATATTTAGTAATGTTTGTATCAGTGGTGGTGCTTCTTTGCCCAGATTACTGTCTGCACTTGCTACCATGTTAAGCCCGTCACCAGGTAAAAAAATACTGGCGAGTGTCAACCCTATAGTAATAGCTGCTGCGGTAGTGATGAGATACAGTGCGACTGCTTTAAGACCAATACGGCCCATTTTTTTAGTGTCTCGCATAGAGGTTATGCCAACAATTAATGAGCAGAATATTAACGGTACAATTAACATTTTAATCGCATTAATAAATAAAGTACCAATCGGCTTTAGATATTGCGCATTTGGACCAAGTATAACCCCGGCGATGATACCTGCTATCATGCCAATGAGTATTTTTTTCCACAGTGCGAGGTGTCGAGGTGGTTTTTCGGTGTTGGTTACGTTCATATTGATATCCTTTATTATTGTAATAAAAATCGAGGTATTAGCGGGTTTTAGTGATTGATGCTTGTGGTCTGATCATGTTTTGTGGCAGCAAACAGTGTTTTAATTGTTCTTCATCCATGAGCTTATCTGCAAGCACAAGCTCAAGGATACTGCTGCCAGTGGTCAGGGCTTTTTTCGCAATAGCCGTTGCATTTTCATAGCCCAGTACCGGCGAGATTGCAGTGATAATACCAATGCTATTGTTCACTGATTCGCGGCAGTGTTCTTTGTTTGCTGTAATGCCGCTGATGCAGCGCGTCTCCAGCATAGCCATTGCTTTTGTCAGTAATCTGATGGAGTCCAAGACTTTATAGGCAATTAAGGGCTCCATTGCATTGAGTTGCAATTGCCCGGCCTCGGCGGCAAATGAGATGGCAATATCATTGCCAATAACCTGATAAGCCACTTGATTCATTGCCTCAGGAATAACAGGGTTTATTTTGCCAGGCATAATGGAGCTGCCGGGTTGTTGTGCGGGAAGATTTAATTCAGCTAACCCACAGCGAGGCCCCATGCTGAGCAGGCGTAAATCATTTGAAATTTTTGACAGTTTTATCGCGAGCCGCTTTAGCATACTGGAAAACAGAACAAATGCGCCCATATCTGAGCTGGCTTCAATGAGATCAGATGCCAGTGTGAACTCTATACCGCTTAATGCAGATAACTGCTCGACTGCAAGGTTTGCATAATCGGCATGGGTATTGATACCCGTACCAATGGCGGTGCCACCTAAATTAATTTCTTGCAATAGCGCGGATAAATCGGCGATGCGTTGTACATCTTCTTTTAATGTGGTTGAGAATGATTGAAACTCTTGGCCCAGTGTCATCGGTACTGCATCTTGTAGTTGAGTGCGTCCCATTTTTATAACATCACTAAATTCATGAGATTTTTTCAAAAATGCATCACTTAGAGATATCAAAGCCGTAACGAGGTCACTGTGCAAGAGAAGTATCGATAGACGTACTGCGGTGGGGTAAACATCATTTGTCGACTGTGATTGATTGACATCATTGTTAGGGTGCAGCTTCGTATAATTACCTTTAGGCTCTCCCATTAATTCTAAGCCGATATTGGCAATAACTTCATTGGCATTCATATTCGTCGATGTGCCAGCACCACCTTGAATCATGTCGACTCTAAAATCATCATGACGATAACCGTCGATAATTTTTTTGGTGGCTTGCTCGATCATTTCTGCTTTATATCCATCCAATAGCCCTAGCTCGGCATTTGTTTTTGCGCAGGCACGTTTGACTAACGCTAAGGCATTGACTAATTCCGGGAAATGGCTAATGGGTATGCCTGAAAGATCAAAGTTTTGGCAGGCCCTTTGGGTTTGTATTCCATAATAAGCGTTTTGGGGAATGTTTAATGTCCCGAGTAAATCTTTTTCCTGGCGGTAATGTTCTGTCGGTATTGAATGCTCAGCGGTGCTGTCGGTAGTATTAATGGTTGACATGGTCGTCTCTTATTTTTATCAAAAGAAAATAGTAGTGGTCATTGTTTGGGGGTATGTATATTGGCATCACGTTGAATACCGTTATAGGTCGCATCGAACCATTGAACACAACGCCGAGCCAGTGCTTGGTTACTATCGATAAGCTCATCGGTGTGCTCCAGTACAGCAGGTATTTCTGTACAGCCTAAAATAATCGCTTGAGCACCTTGCTGTTTGAGTTTTTCAACTTGCGACAAAAAAATCATGCGAGCGGCGTGTATGTCGCCATGCTTTGCTAGAGCTATACCTTTCATGAGTTTATGTTGATTACTCGCACACGGTGTGATGACATGCCAGTTTGCTGCTGTTAATTTATGTTGATAGACATTGGCTTTAATAGTGCCGGTTGTTCCCAGCAGGCCAATTGTTCTCTTGGCAGTGTCTGGTGCTAATGTTGATCCACTGTTGAGGTGTTGTAATTGTTCGATCACGGCATCAACGATATGCAAAATAGTAACGTCGGTATTATTGATAAGCTCTTCATACCAGAAGTGAGCGGTGTTGCACGGTATTGCAATAACGCTCGCCCCTAATGTCTGTAATTGCAGCGCACCACGTCGCAGAGCCGGGAAGGGATTTTCTGCACCATTGACAATATGATTGGAGCGATCAGGTATCTGCGGGACAGACCAGGTGATGGTGGGAATATGTCGCTGGTCAGTAACATTACCGGTTTCTTTGATGAGTTTATTTAAAAAATCAACCGTCGCTAATGGTCCCATTCCGCCTAAAACACCTAGCATGCTAACACCTCTCTTATCGTTAAATTGATCTTAACGGCGCTGAAATAATTCATCTAATGCTATTTTTAAAGAAGTGATGCAAAATATGCATAGTGCAGCGATTGCACTGTTATACAGGTTTGGTCACAATGGTGAAAAACTAAGGGCATCATTATGGATATAGAGTGGATATCAGATTTTCTGGAACTGGCATCAACTAAAAATTTCACGCTCGCGGCTAAAAATCGCAATCGCAGCCAGCCGGCTTTTAGTCGTCGCATCTTAGGGTTAGAACAGTGGGTGGGCGCCACATTAATTGATCGTTCGGTGCATCCTTTTAAGCTAACCCAAGAGGGTAAGCACTTTCGTCAATCAGCGCAGCAGATTGTGAAAGACCTGCACCGTACTTTAGATGAATGCCGCCAACATCAGCGCAGCCACCAGGATTTTGTCAAATTTACGGCATTACACACCTTAGCGATTAATTATTTTGCCCAGTGGATGGCCGATATTCATCGTCACTTTGCCCCTATTCGCACCACAATGGATGCCAATAATGTGCACGACTGTGTTGAGTTATTGCAATCGAGACAATGCGAATTTATGCTGTCTTATGCTACACCCACTATTCCTTCACTGCTCGATCCCTCTAGTTTTTTGTCTTACACATTAACCAGTGACCAGTTAGTGTTAGTGAGTGCAGTCGATACTAACGGTAAAGCGCGCTATCGCATCAACCGTAAAAAACCAACGCCTTATCTGGCGTATTCATCGAATTGTTTGATGGGTAAAATGACGGAAAAGATTATTGCGACTGAATGCGGTGATTACCCGCTACATTGTGTTTATGAAAATACCGTTGCAGAATCAATTAAAGCGATGGCGGTGCAGGGTATGGGGATGGCATGGTTGCCTCGCATTTGTATTCAAGGTGAACTAGATCGCGGTGATCTCATCAATATTGGCAATGAGTCACTATCTATGGGGTTGGATATAATGTTGTATCGATCATCTCAACGGTTATCCAATGACGGCGAGAGTTTATGGGCGTACCTCAACCGGTCTTTGGTGAGTCACTAGTTTGTGGCAATAGCATTGGCAGCCGAATGCTGACACAAGCACCGGCTAAGTGGGGCTTGGGGCCACCATTGGCAATCGTGCATGCGCCGTCATAGCTGCTGATAATATCAACCGCAACAGCAAGACCAATACCCTGACCGGGCTGGGCGGTGTCAGCGCGCGCGCCTCGGCGCAATAGCACCTCGCTTGTACGGCTATCAATACCTTGGCCATTATCACTGATATCGATCGCCAGCTCATTGTCTTTATGGGAGGTAGTAATCACAATGCGCCCTTGGCCATACTTGCAGCTGTTATCTAAGACATTGCCTAATATTTCAAGTAGATCCGCTTCGTCACCTGAAAAGTAACATTGTTCATCAATATAGGTACTCCAATGAAGGTGCTTATCGCGATAGACTTTATCTAGTGTGCGCGTGAGAGTGCCTACTGTCGCCGCCACATTAATACCTTGTTGTCCCGGCACGACTTTTCGCTGCACGGCGCGCTGTAATTGGTGGTGAATAATTTGATCCATACGGGCAATTTGTTCATTGATTATAGAATCACTATTACTATCAGCGTGGCTTTGAATGACCGCCAGTGGCGTTTTAAGGCTATGGGCAAGATCGGCCAGGCTGTTGCGATAGCGCTCGCGCTGTTGTTGTTCATGGGTAAGCAGACTATTGAGATTGTCGGTGATAGGTTGAATTTCAGCCGGATACTGCCCCTCTAAACACTGGCTTTCACCTTGTTGTAGTGTTTGTAGTTGAGCGGATAATTGTTTAAGAGGCAACAGCCCCCAGTGCATAATTAATAATTGAATCAACAGCAGTGTCACCCCCATGCCTCCAAGCCACTGCCAAGTGCGGTTGCGGTAAGCATCAAGCTCAATGCTCAAAGGCTTATTATCACCGGCAACAATAAAACGCAGCAGGCGCTCATGATTATCATCCAGTGCCCAGCTGATATCGTGACTTAGTGCGTTAAAGGCTGTCGTTGCAGTGGCAAACAGGTCGCTAGGTTGAAAAAACAGTGTGCGCCCAGGGATAATCGGGCCGGGTAATTGTTGGCGGCTCAGTAGTGCTAATGTGGTGGCAGGTAGTAAGGCACTCGATGCAGACTGCCAGAGAATAGTGTTTTGCTCATCGAGAATCAAACCGTAGAGACCAGAATCCTGTTGGTTAAAACGTGGCTCTGCCAGCACATCGGGCATCCATATATGGCTGTTTTCAATTTCAGCAGCGCTTAACAATAAATAGATATGGGATTGTAAACGTTCATTCTCAGCCTGCTCGCGGCTGTGTTTAAACGCATTGTATAACAAGCTGCTACTGATAATAATAAACAGGGGGAGCAATAAGAGTGAAGCGTAAAATAATCGCCCTATTAGTGAGTTAGCTGTCGGTAGTAGTGACATAAGCGCTACTGATTCAGCGCGAGCCGGTAGCCTTGGCCGCGCAGCGTTGCTATCGGTTTTAAATCACCCGAGGGGTCAATTTTTTTACGTAACCGCCCAATTAATACTTCGATGACATTGCTGTCGAGGTCAAAGTCTTGATCGTATAGATGCTCTGTCAGCTCACTTTTAGAGATGACTTTATCGGCATTAAGCATCATGTACTCTAGTGTATTATATTCGTAGCGAGTCAGCGCTACTTCGCGTGCTTGTACCAATACCACTTTGTGTGCGGTATTAATGGTGAGCGGGCCAATGGTAATCTCTGGTGATGCATGGCCACTTGCGCGACGGGTAAGTGCGTTAAGTCTGGCTCTGAGCTCTTCGTTGTGAAAGGGCTTGACGAGGTAATCATCGCCGCCGGCCTCAAGCCCTTGTACTTTATCTTGCCAATTGCCGCGCGCTGTAAGAATTAATATTGGAAAGGTGCGCTGTTGCTGACGCCATTGGGTAATCACTTCGATACCATCCATTCTGGGTAGGCCGATATCGACCACTGCGATGTCATAGGGGTGTTCACAGCCCAGATAGTGCCCCTCTTCGCCATTATCGGCCACATCGACACTGAAGCCCTCGCGCGTTAAATAATTTGTAAGGCTATCGCGTAGGCGGGGTTCGTCTTCAATTAACAATAGGCGCATGGCATGCTCTTATATGGCGTTGTTTTGGGTGTTTAGCGGTGTGTGTTTACGGCCTATTTTCTAACAGAGCCGCTTTTTCTATCGACCGTAACGGTGCGCACTTTGCCACCAGGCAGCAGTACCTTTACATAATATTTTGTTTTATCCGGTGAGGCTTTGACCTTTAATACTTTACCGCCAACACTTTGCCGTACCTTACTGGCCGCTTCTGAGGGGCCTATTGCCTGTGCTTGTGCGAGTGTAACTGGCAGGCATAATAGAGCCGCTACTATTAAGGGCAGTAAGCGGCGAGGCCAGCGCACAGCGGTATATCGGTGTGCACCCAGCCAGCGTTGGCGCGACGACCTTGGATACTGGCGCGGCTGGTGGGTGTTGTACATAGTAAACCTCGTCGTGTATTAATAGTGATCATGAGCGTGGCACTCAATCAATCAAAGGGCGAACATTAACCGCTACTTTAATACGATCACCGGGGTGATGGCTAGTGCGAGTATAGTATGTGTGGCCACGGTATTTATAACCGACCCGATAGCCTTTCAATTTTTCTTCATAGTGGACATTATAAGTGGTTTCACAGCGAGGTTCTTCTCGAGTCTCGTAAGTGTAGTTATCGCGGTTGATGTCCTTACCCACTGAGGCGCCCAATACAGCACCTGCAACCGCACCAATTTTGCGGTTAGTGCTATCGTTGCCCAGTTTATGACCTATCGCTGCACCAATCATTGTGCTGAGTATTACCGGTGTGTTCGAACGGCGATGTTTTACGGTGCGTTGTTCTATCCTACAGTGGCGTTCAGGTTCTTTATAGCTCACCGTTTCATAGAGTGGCTCGACATCAATAACTTTGGCGTAATCAATCTGTTGGTGGCGATGTTTTGATGATGCCAGTGCCGGCGTCGCTACTAAGGCAATAATAAGTGAAAGTGCTAATGTTTTCATGGGATGACCCTCGTTGATCGATAATATAGGGCCAGATTACGCCCAGATACCTGAATACAAACTGAAAACCACAGTTTTTTTGTTTTTTAGCCGATTATTTAGGCGCTAACCTTCTGTAAATTAGAGGGATGGGCGTATAATGCGGAGATCGAGATCGATTGATACCCCTGAAATAAGCAAAGGCTGACCACCGAATGTCTACTGTAGTGAATATCAAACAATATATGCGTGAGCTGGGCGAGCAGGCTCGCAAAGCATCCCGTATGATTTCTGCCGCCGATACCGCCACTAAAAATCAAGCCCTGTTAGCCATTGCCGAGGCACTCAATGTGCAGCGTGAACACCTGCTGAGCGCTAATGCAAAAGATATGGCTGCCGGTAAAAGCAATGGCCTTGATGCAGCATTGTTAGAGCGCTTACTGCTCGATGATGCTCGTATCGATGGTATGATCGAGGGGTTGCAGCAAGTGGCAGCACTGCCAGATCCTTGTGGTGAGATCAGTGATTTGAAATATCGGCCCAGTGGTATTCAAGTGGGTAAAATGCGAGTTCCGTTAGGGGTTATTGGCATCATTTATGAGTCTCGTCCGAATGTGACAATCGATGCGGCAAGCCTGTGTTTAAAATCAGGTAATGCGGCTATTTTGCGTGGTGGCAGTGAGGCGGTGAACGCTAATCAAGCCATTGCAGCGTGTGTGCGTGAAGGGCTCAGAGCGGCCGGCTTGCCTGAAAGTGTTGTGCAGGTACTCCAAACCACTGATCGCGATGCCGTGGGCGAGTTGATCACCATGAGTGAGTATGTCGATGTGATTGTGCCCCGTGGTGGTAAAAGTCTCATTGAGCGTATCAGCAGTAATGCAACCGTTCCGGTCATTAAGCATCTCGATGGCATTTGCCATGTGTATATCGATGACGAGGCCGATCTTGAAAAAGCCCATGCCATCGCACTGAATGCTAAGACACATCGTTATGGTGTGTGTAATGCTATGGAAACACTGCTTGTCGCCGAATCAGTAGCGGCTACAGTATTGCCACGCTTAATCGATGCATATCAGTCCGTTGGGGTTGAGTTGCGTGGTTGTGAGCGCACGCGTGCACTCAATAGTACGTTGGCTGTAGCAACATCACAGGATTGGTCTACCGAATACTTAGCGCCTATACTATCGATTAAAATTGTCAGTGGACTCGATGAGGCGATCGATCATATCAATGAATACAGCTCTCAGCACACTGAGTCTATCGTGAGTGAAAACATTACTAAGGCGCGTCGCTTTATGGCGTTGGTTGACTCCAGCTCGGTAATAGTGAATGCCTCTACTCGCTTTGCTGATGGTTTTGAATACGGCCTTGGTGCTGAAATTGGTATTTCTACCGATAAGATTCACGCCCGTGGCCCTGTAGGGCTTGAAGGTCTCACCTCACAAAAGTGGGTTGTCTTTGGCGATGGTCACATCCGTCAATGATGCCAGTATTCCTGTATCTATGCCATTGAGTTCACCGGCAACGCGTGTACCTCGTAGTGTCGGTGTCTTTGGTGGCAGCTTTGACCCTATTCACTACGGCCATCTGCGCATGGCACTGGAAGCAAAGCGCTCTTTGGGGCTCGATGACATGCGGCTTATGCCGTGTTATCAGTCGCCTCACAAGGGCTCCCCTGGTGCGTCTGCATTGCAGCGTTTACGAATGCTGAGTATTGCTGTGGAACACACACACGAGCTTACCGTGGATGCGAGAGAACTACAGCGAGAAGGGCCGTCATACACCGCCGATACCTTAGCGTCCTTGCGTTTAGAGCTCGGTGAGGCGACTAGCATTGTCTTACTGATGGGGGTCGATGCCTACCAACAACTCGATTGCTGGCATCAGTGGGAGTCACTGCGTCACCTAGCGCATATTGCCATAGTAACCCGTCCTGGGTTTTCCTGGCCCGAGCAGGGTGTGTTATCCCAATGGTTGGCCAATGCAGATACGCCAGATATTGTGCAGTTACAACCCTTTGGTGGCTTGGTCGTATTGGCCCAGGGGCTGTTAACGATCTCGGCGACGGCTATTCGAGAGGAGCTGGCTAATGATCAGCTGCCACACTATCTATTGCCTGAACCTGTATTAGATTATATTCAAACCGAACACCTTTACCGTTAGCCAATTAAGTCTTTAGGCTATTTAATGATGGGATCCAAAAGAGAAGAGAATGAGTAATAAAATAGAACAGATAGCGCTCAATGCACTGGATGACTTAAAAGCACAACAGGTAGTCAATTTAAATGTAGAAGGGCTAAGTGATGTCATGGATGTACTGGTGATTGCCAGTGGAACCTCAAATCGTCATGTGAAATCTCTTGCCAATAATGTCATTGATGAAGCTAAACAACAGGATATTCGCCCTATTGGTATCGAAGGCATGGATAGTGGCGAATGGGTGCTGGTCGATTTTGGCAGTGTCGTCGTTCATGTGATGCAGCCTACTACGCGGCAGTTTTACGATTTAGAAAAACTGTGGGGCCCGATTGATGATGAATCACTAGATTCAGGCGATCAAATAGACTAATAGCAATCTTTGGAGCATTATGCGCATTCGTCTACTGGCTGTTGGAACAAAAATGCCCGGGTGGGTATTAGAGGGGTTTCAAGAGTATGCCAAGCGCCTACCTCGGGAGTTAACACTGGAACTGGTTGAAATTCCGCTAGGGCCTCGGCATAAGTCTCACGATAGCGCTCGTGCGATTGCCCGTGAAAGTGAGTTACTTTTAGCACAAATAGACAAACGTGACTATGTTGTTGCGCTCGATGTGTTGGGTAAAGCGTGGGATACGCCACAGTTATCAACGCAGCTCGCCAATTGGCAAATGCAAGGTGATAACATTGCACTGTTGATCGGTGGCCCCGACGGACTTTCGCGGGAGTGTCTGGCGCGGGCGCAGCAACGGTGGTCACTATCGGCACTAACGCTGCCTCACCCTCTAGTGAGAATTGTCTTGGCCGAACAGATCTACCGTGCGTGGACGATTTTACAAAATCACCCTTACCATAAATAACTATTCTTGCTTAAAACAGGTACTCATTACAGACTGATGGTATGGCCGAACTAGAACCCTTCAAAGATCATCATCGCGAAGTCAGAATCTTTGGTTACCGTGTGGTGGTGGCCGTTGTTTTGGTGATTGGTTTGTTGAGCCTACTCATGGCGCGTTTTTACAATTTGCAGTTAGTACACCACGAAGACTATGTCACTGAGTCGGACAACAATCGTATTCTCGTGCAAACTGTACCGCCTAAGCGCGGCCTGATTTATGATCGCCAAGGTGTCTTGTTGGCTGACAACCGGCCCAGCTATACCTTAACTATTATACCCGAGCGCGTTGTTGACCTTGATGTAACGATTGAATCCCTGCGAACATTGCTGAGCATTAGTGATCGCGATATCAGCGACTTCCATAAATTTGTGAAAGGCAACCGCCGCCCTTATCAGCCAGTACCGTTGCGCTATCGCTTAAACGAGGCCGAAATTGCTCGTATTGCAGTGAATGAATACCGCCTACAAGGCGTTGAGGTTGAGGCGCAGCTAGTGCGCTATTATCCCAAGGGTGAATTGTTTGCGCATGCCATCGGTTATGTGGGCAAAATCAATGATCGAGAGCGTAAAAACTTTGATGAAGATGAAGAGCTGCGTTACAAAAGTTTTTATACCATTGGCAAAGTGGGCGTAGAGAAATTTTATGAAAAAACCCTATTTGGCAACATTGGTTTTCAGCATGTTGAAATTAATGCGCGTATGCGCGTTTTACGCGTATTAGAGCGAGAGGACCCTAAGCCCGGGAAAAACCTGCAACTCTATCTCGACAGCCGTTTACAAAAAGCCGCCTTTGAAGCGATGGCTGGGCGTCGAGGGGCTATTGTGGCGCTGGATATCAAAACCGGTGGTGTATTGGCGATGCTCAGTGCACCTAGCTATGATGCCAACTTATTTGTGACTGGTATTAGCTATAAAAACTATCAGGCACTGACTAATAACTATGACCTCCCGCTTTTTGATCGCGTGCTACAAGGTCAGTACCCGCCGGCTTCTACTGTAAAGCCCATGTTAGGGTTAGGAGGGCTTGAGCATAAGGTCGTCTCGCCCAGGCACACAATTTTTGACCCCGGTTACTATAAATTGGAAAACGATAATCGGTTATATCGCGACTGGAAACGCGGCGGCCACGGTATTGTTAATCTGCATAAAGCTATCGTGCAATCCTCCGATACATTTTTTTACGACATGGCTTTTCGTATGGGTATTGATAGAATTCACACCTTTGGGAGCCAGTTTGGTTTCGGTCAACTTACCGGGATCGATGTGCCCAGTGAGCGTGCCGGGCTGTGGCCTTCACGCGAATGGAAACGCAAGAAACGACGCCTGCCTTGGTTTCCCGGTGATAGTCTCAATGTAGGTATCGGGCAGGGCGATGCACTGGCAACCCCCCTACAGATGGCGGTGATGGTGGCGACTATCGCCAATCGTGGTAAACGCTTTAAACCGCACTTAGTTAAAAAGATGGGTGACGAGGCAATGATGCCCGTTGTGAGTCATCAAGTAGAGGCGAATGAACAAAACTGGGCCTACATCTTTAACGCAATGAAAGACGTTATGCATGCACCCAACGGCACTGCCCGGCGTATTGGCCGAGAGTCGAGTTACCAAATGGCCGGCAAAACCGGCACTGCGCAGGTTGTCGGCATTAAGCAAAACGAACGCTACGATTCAGAAGCACTGGCAGAGCGGCAGCGCGACCATGCCCTTTTTGTCGGCTTTGCCCCGTTTGATGATCCACAGATTGCGATTGCGGTATTAGTTGAAAACGGTGAGGGGGGGTCGTCAACCGCCGCACCCGTGGCAAAACAACTGTTTGATAAGTACTTATTAGAAATGGTGCCAGAGGATAGGGCAAAGACTGCTATTAGCGCCACCGTTGGTTATCAACCACCGGTAGGACCACCGTACCAAGGGGTAAATTGATGTCCGTCCGGCAACATGATTTTTTACGGCGTATGCCCGAGGCCAGCTACGATTTGCGCAACCCGCGTAGCCTGTGGCAGATTATTCATGTCGACCCTTTGTTGTTATTGGCATTACTGTTACTGACTGCCTACGGCATGCTGGTACTGTTTAGTGCCAGTGATAGTAATGTTTATATGGTGAAACGGCAGGCGATTTTTTTTCTACTGGCTTATAGCGCTATGTTTGCTATTGCTCAAGTCCGGCTGTCTATTTTGTCCCGCTGGGCTATTGTGCTGTATTTAGGGGGAGTGGCGTTACTGGTTTATGTACTGCTGTTTGGCGTGGGCGCCAAGGGCGCCCAGCGCTGGGTGAGCTTAGGAGGCTTTCGCTTTCAGCCCTCTGAGATTTTAAAATTGGCCATGCCGATCACCATTGCTGCTTATTTATCCAGCAAATCGTTACCGCCACGCTTAAAACATATCTTTTTTGCACTAGTGCTCGTTGTTGTGCCCTGTGTGTTGATTATCAAACAGCCCGATTTAGGCACATCGCTGATGGTGGCCACTTCGGGCTTGATGGTATTGTTTTTTTCCGGTCTTCGCTGGCGCTATATCGGTTCTGCTTTTGCGGTGATTGGGTTAAGCTTGTGGCCAATGTGGCAGTTTGTACTACATGATTATCAAAAACAGCGAGTGTTAACATTATTTAACCCCGAGGCTGATAAGCTAGGTGCCGGCTGGAATATTATTCAATCGAAGACAGCCATCGGTTCTGGTGGATTTTACGGTAAAGGTTGGTTATCGGGAACTCAGTCACACCTTGACTTCTTGCCTGAACGCCATACAGATTTTATTATCGCTGTCTTGGCAGAAGAATTTGGTTTTATGGGGGTGTTGTTGCTCATGGTGCTCTATCTACTCATTGTAGCCCGAGGCTTGGTGATCGCACTGAATGCGCAAGATTGTTTTAGTCGCCTACTGGCGGCGAGTATTACATTGACCTTTTTTGTGTATGTTTTTGTCAATATTGGTATGGTATCCGGTCTACTGCCGGTAGTGGGGGTGCCGCTGCCATTGGTGAGCCTAGGGGGAACATCTTTAGTGACTCTTATGTTAGGCTTTGGCATTTTAATGGCTGTGAGTACAGAGCAGCGACGAGTTACCGTGTAATCACGGCTATAAGATATAACAAACGATGAGACAGTGGCGTATTTATGAAGCGAGTAAAGATGGATAAACCTAGATGCCAATGGTTGTGCATGTTAAGTGCAGCCGTTGCACCTTTAATGGCCTTAGCTGCTGACCCTGAAAAGGTGACGTATCAGCAGCATCAAGAAACCCACCGCTTTATAAATGAGGTCGCTGATAACGATGGCTTTTCAAAACAGCAACTCAATGAGTGGTTTGCCAGTGCGACTAAAAAACAGTCAATCCTCGATGCCATTTCACGGCCCGCTGAAAAAACACTGACATGGAAAGAATATCGCAAAATCTTTGTTACCGACTCACGCATTGATAAAGGCATAGATTTTTGGCAAACCCATCAAGAAACACTGGCTAAAGCTGAACAGGACTTTGGTGTGCCAGCAGAGGTTATTGTTGCTATTATCGGTGTTGAAACCCGCTATGGTAAGCACAAAGGGCGCTACCGTGTTATTGATGCACTGTCGACACTGGCTTTTGATTACCCTAAGCGATCCGCCTTTTTTCGCAAAGAGTTGCGTGAGTTTTTACTGTTGAGTCGCGAGCAAAAACTAGACCCGCTAGAGCCTGTTGGCTCCTACGCCGGTGCCATGGGTTATGGGCAGTTTATCCCCTCTAGCTACCGCGCCTATGCGATTGACTATGACGGCGACGAATTTGTTGATATCTGGAATAACCCGGTTGATGCGATTGGTAGCGTTGCCAATTATTTCAAGCGACACGGCTGGCGCTCGGGTGAGGATGTGACTGTGCGCACCCGTGCATCGAGAGGGCATGATGTCTCGATACTCAACCAATCTCTTAAACCATCGCTAACACTTAAAGTATTAGGTGAGAGTGGCTTCAGTGTAGATGACACTCTAGCCGGGGATCGAACGGCCACAGTTATGCGACTTGAGGGTCGCTGGGGTAGTGAATACTGGTTGGGTCTGCATAATTTTTATGTGATCACCCGCTACAATCACAGCCGTTTATACGCCATGGCTGTGTGGCAGCTAAGCCAAGAAATTGCCAAAAAGCGCTCTTAGGATCAAGATAATCTTAGGATCAAGATAATCCTAAGATCAAGGTAATCATAGGACCAAGATAATGACACGGTTTTTTAAAACGCTGGCAGCAGTGCTGGTGCTATGCATTCTTTATGGCTGTAGCACAAATGCTCCGGTAGTTGTTCAGCGTGACGGAGGGCCAACACAGGATGTTGATGTTAGCCATGTACCTGATGCAACACCTGCACCGGTGGTGAGAACCATTGCGGGCAATAAATCCCCCTATACCGTACTGGGCAAAACCTACCGTTTATTGCCTGATAGTAAAGGCTATCAACAGCGCGGTGAAGCCTCCTGGTACGGCACTAAATTTCACGGGCGCCGTACCGCTAACGGTGAAGTTTACGATATGTTTGCGATGACCGCAGCACATAAAACACTGCCCATTCCCAGTTATGTGAGAGTGACGAATGTCAACAACGGCTTAAGTGTTGTCGTACGTATTAATGATCGAGGGCCTTTTCACGGTGATCGCATCATCGACCTTAGTTATGCGGCGGCCAAAAAACTAGGGTTTGCAGGGCAAGGCTTCACCGTTGTGGATCTACAAGATGTGACACCTGCCCCCGGAGATCACCGTGTTATTGCACCGGCCAAGCCCGAGCTGAACTCGCCGGTTGTCGCTGAGCCTGCGGTGCCGACAGTGGTTTCACCATCGACAGCCACATCGGCTGTTGCCACAGCAGAAACTGCGCCCTTAAAGCCGGTGTTGCCAACAGCTATTGCGCCAACAGCGGCAGATACAAAGACGATCGTTGCGCAGTCATCCAATGGTACGGTGACCTCCATTGAGCGTAAGCCCGTTGTAGGCTATTTACAGGTGGGTGCATTTAAAGATTTAGCAGCCGCACTATCATTGAAAAAGCAGCTCAGTACGGATATTGATCAAAGTGCTGATATTTATTTGGCCGATAACGGTTGGTATCGTGTGCGTCTGGGGCCATTTGGCAGTGAGCAAGCACTGGCAAACACGCGCTTTCGGCTAGGGCAGAAGGGCTTTAACAATAGCTATGTCGTTTATGAATAGCAGCCGCTATTATTGTGTGTCGGTTTTATTATAAATGATAATCTTATGTTACACTGCGGCGAATTTTTCAATGGTTTTAAGCCATTTTTTTTACGGGTGATTACATTGCAGCGGTGTCTAGTTAAACGCATTTCATTTTTATTTCTTATTCTCTTTTTCAATGCAGCTGTTGAGGCTCGCCCTGTCATTATACCGGCAGCCCCGCAACTGGCGGCCACAGCTTATCTGCTGATTGATGCTAATACGGGTCGTGTATTAGCACAAAGCAATGCCGATAAGATGCTGCCACCGGCAAGCTTAACCAAGATGATGACGAGCTATATTATTTCTTCTGAAATTGAAAGTGGCTCTATCTCTCATGAAGACGACGTTGAGATTAGCGTTAAAGCTTGGAAAATGGGCGGCTCTAAAATGTTTGTGCGTGAAGGCACACGGGTAAAAGTGGGTGATTTGTTAAAGGGCGTCATCATTCAATCGGGCAACGATGCCAGTGTGGCACTGGCTGAGCATGTAGCGGGCAGTGAAGATGCGTTTGCCGATGTGATGAATCAACAGGCGGCTCTCTTAGGCATGCAAAATACACAGTATAGAAATGCCACCGGCTGGCCAGAAGACGGCCATTATACCACCGCCCGTGACTTATCTATTTTGGCGCGTGCGCTAATTAGTGACTTTCCGGCCCACTATAAAATTTATTCTGAAAAGTACTTTACCTATAACGGTATTAATCAGCCTAATCGCAACAAGTTGTTATTTCGTGATAAAAGTGTCGATGGCCTTAAAACAGGCCACACCGAGGCTGCCGGCTATTGTCTGGTTGCCTCTGCTGAGAAAAACGATATGCGTTTAATCTCTGTGGTGATGGGTACGCGAACAGAAGCCGCACGTGCTACTGAGTCACAAAAATTATTGGCCTATGGCTTTCGCTACTATCACACCCACCAGCTCTATAATCAAAATGCAGTGATTAACCAAGCCGTACTATGGAAAGGCAAGACCAAAGCGCTAGCATTGGGTGTACAAGAAGATATTTACTTAACCGTACCACGAGGTAGCGAAGACGACCTCGTGGCCAAGGTTAATATTGACCAAGTGATTGAAGCGCCTATCACTAAAGGCCAAGAATTAGGCAATATCGTGGTCAGTCTAGATGACGAGATACTGCTTGATATCCCTCTTGTGGCCCTGCAAGATATTGAGCAAGCAGGCATATTTAGTCGCCTTTGGGATTCTACACAATTGTTTTTTAAGAGCTTATTCTAGCTACGTGAGATGATTGGGCGCTTAAGGGCTACAGGTGCTTGTCTTTATTAGCCTTTTGCGCTTGAATAACGGTATAATTGTTGTCTGTTTTTTATGCGCTTAGAGGCTTGTTTGCCTATTGGCGGTTATCTGTCTGTGGTTATTGCCCGTTGCTATCGTTAGTTGTTATCTATGTCTCATCAAGAACCCCCTAAAATTGAATTCCCCTGTGCTGATTACCCAATAAAAATATTGGGTGATGCCGGGGATGATATGCTGACATTTGTGCTCGCAACCACCGAGCAATTTGCCCCGGGGTTTGATCGCACACAAGTCTCACTGAAAGCCAGTAGTAAAGGGCGCTTTCAGTCCGTTACAGTACTGATTACAGCCACCGGTGAAGCACAGTTATCGGCTTATCACGATGCACTGCGCGCCAGCAGTATGATTAAAATGGTACTTTAATGGTGCCATCACGCTCATCATCAGTGAGTTCAACACCTACAATGGCTGCCAATGAACGCCTAGTGCAGTTGCTTACTCACAAGACAGATGGTTTAGGTGAGTTAAGTGAAGGGGTAGGCGAGCGCTTAAAAGGCTCAGATGCCCAGTGGTATCGCCTTGGCATGCAAGATTACGAGCCTGTCTGGCAGGCGATGGCACACTTTACCGATCGACGCGATGAGAATACGCCAGATCACATATGGTCACTGCAACACTTACCGGTGTTTACACTCGGGCAAGCGGGCAAACGTGAACACATACTGGCCAATACAGATATCCCCATTGTGCAGGCCGATCGTGGCGGGCAGGTGACTTATCATGGCCCCGGCCAGCTTATCGTGTACCCGTTGATTAATTTGCGCAGGCGCGCTCTTGGTGTGCGCGATATGGTGAGTTTACTTGAAGACGCCGTTATTGAACTGCTGGCACAATGGGGGTGTGTTGCTTATGCTAAAGCTGATGCCCCAGGTGTTTACGTAGAAGCAGGCAAAATTGCTTCACTGGGCCTGCGTGTTCGCAAAGGGTGTTGTTTTCATGGTGTTAGTGTCAATATCGATATGGATCTCGCGCCTTTCAAGCTGATTAACCCCTGTGGTTATGCCGGTATGACTATGGTTCAATTGTGTGATCAGGCCACTAGTGCGGTTGATTATGAGGTTGTTGAGCGTTGTCTTGTCCATATTATTGCCAGGCGGCTAGCGCCTTCTGGTTAGTGTTTTTACGCACAGCATTCTGTGACTGTGCTGAATATGTTACTGTTAATAGAGTCAATAGCATTTATGGTTGAATATGTATGAATAAAGCCCCTACAGCGCCGGTTAAACGCACCGTACGCCACAAGCAAGGTGAAAAATTACGCGATGCCGACAAGGTTGAACGTATACCGGTTAAGGTGATAGCCACCGATCAACTACAGCGCAAGCCCGACTGGATTCGTGTGCGGGTTCCCGCCTCGCCTGAGGTCGAGCGAATTAAACAGATTTTGCGCAAAAATGGTCTCTCTAGTGTGTGTGAAGAAGCTTCTTGCCCCAACTTAGGCGAATGCTTTTCCGGTGGTACCGCCACCTTTATGATCATGGGTGATATCTGTACTCGCCGTTGTCCCTTCTGCGATGTAGGCCATGGTAAACCTAACCCCTTGGATGAAAAAGAGCCGACACAACTTGCCGAAGCCATTGCTGAGATGCGTTTAAAATACGTTGTGATTACCTCGGTTGACCGAGATGACCTAAGAGATGGTGGTGCAGGCCATTTTGCTCACTGTATCCGTGAGGCGAGAGTGCATTCACCGCAGCTAGAGGTTGAAATTTTAACCCCTGATTTTCGTGGGCGTATGGATATCGCGTTGGATATTCTCGCCGATGAAGCTCCCGATGTATTTAACCACAACCTAGAAACAGTGCCGCGCTTATACCGCGAAGCGCGCCCCGGTGCGAATTACCAGTGGTCGCTAAAGCTGTTAAAAGAGTATAAAGCACGCCGTAATGATGTACTGACAAAGTCTGGTTTAATGGTCGGGCTTGGCGAAACCAAAGAGGAAATCTTTGAAGTCATGCATGACATGCGTGAGCACAATATCGATATGCTGACTATTGGCCAATATTTGCAACCCTCAAAAGACCACCTAGCGGTACAGCGCTATGTCACGCCCGAAGAGTTTGACGAATACACCGCAAAGGCTAAAGAGCTTGGGTTTGAACGTGCAGCCTGTGGGCCTTTAGTACGCTCTTCTTATCATGCAGACAAACAGGCACACGGCGAAGCTGTGCGTTAATGGGTGGGTGGTGCACACTACCTACGCGTGCCAGACAGACGTGGATTCACCATAAAAGCTGATGAGACACCGCGTTTACCTTTCAAGGCAGTAATGCGTCTGTATCATCAGTTGGTATGATTATACAGGCGTTAATTATTTTTCATCAGTGAGATCAACTGAATGATTTCTGGCTTATTACGGTCAACTTTTCGTGTCGCTATCCACAAGTCATTGAGGACTGGTTCTTTAGGCTGCCACAGTATTTTAAGACTGCCTTGATCCAGGGATTGCCGACATAGGTAGTACGGTAGTACGCTAATTCCCCAACCTAGCTCAACAGCCTTTTTTATCAATGACAAATTAGGCGCAACCATTCTCGATTCGATACCGGGGCGCCGGCCAAAAGCAATATGCCAAAAACGACGAATAATCGGCAACTCTACAGAATAACTAATCCACTTTTGTTGCGATAAAAAAATCTCAATGTCACTTGGTTGAGATAATATTTTTTTATGTTTTATTGGCAGTTTAATATCCGGTGTTGAAACTAAAAAAAATTCTTCCTGAGCAATTTTTCTATAGTCGATACTGTCCCCTCTTATTTGTTGTGTAGAGATAACTGCATCTAATTTTCCTTGAGCTAAGGCATCGATAACTTTATGGGTATCACCGGTTTCTATGTGCAAACGAAATTGAGTGCTGATTAATTTTTCAAACCCAACTTCGTAAAAATAGTCTAGAGGAGTGCCTAAACGAATAAGAGGGCTTTCAACCGTCGAGCTGTCTTTCAAATTTGCAGATACTGTCTCAAGAGAGTCTATCGCTGAAGCCATGCGGTTGTATAGCGTTTTACCCTGCTCTGTAGGGATCATTTTTCTTTGTGTACGCTGAAATAAAGAGCCCCCCACGGACACCTCTAATGCTGCGATATGCTGGCTTATTGCAGGCTGGGTTAAAAAACGTGCCTTTGCAGCTCCCGTTACTGTTCCCGATCGATAAACCGCGATAAAACTTCGGTACCATTCAAAATCAATCATAAATATATTTATACTAATAGGAAAAAATGATAATTATTATTATAGATAATATGTCTATATCATGCAATTTAAGACGAGTTATATGAGTTTCTTGTTCTTATTGCCACACATTATTTTTATTTAACGGAGTACAATAATGGGACAGCTTCAATCTATATTAATCATTCTCACCAGCTTTAATACCATGCCTTCTAACGAGCCTACGGGTATCTGGCTCGAAGAATTTGCCATACCTTATAATGAATTTATAGATAAGGGTTTTAAGGTGACTGTCGCTAGCATACAAGGTGGTCAAGTACCTATCGATCCACGTAGTAAACCTACGGCTGAGCAGCAAACACTGTGGGCAGGTGCTATTGAGGTATTAGATAAGACTACACCTATAGCGTCTGTACAGCATGATCTTTTCGATGCGGTATTCCTTCCCGGTGGTCATGGCACTATGTTTGACTTACCCGGCAATCGTCATCTGCAAACGATATTGCGTGACTTTGCAGAACAAAGCAAAGTTATTGCGGCAGTATGTCATGGGCCAGCAGGTTTTGTTGATGTACGACTTAAAGACGGCACAGAGCTAGTTGAAGGAAAGACCTTAACAAGCTTTACTAACGATGAAGAATCAGCTGCCGGATTAACGGAAAAAATGCCTTTCTTACTCGAAGATCGTTTAAAAGCCTTAGGCGCTAAATTTGTCGCACAGCCTAACTGGTCTGATCATGTGCAAGTCGATGGCATATTAATTACCGGACAAAACCCACAGTCAAGCAAGAGTATTGCTTTAGCGGTTATTAACATGTTGACTGACAATAAAGGGAAAAAAAATGAAAGCTAAAGCCATAACACTGTCTACTATGCTGCTTATGGGTATAAATACATATGCCGACAACACACTAAATGCATCGCTTGTTGATCCTGAATGGAACGGTAAAAAGGTACCTGATGGTCAACAATGCGATAAATTTGGGGGCAAAGGCTCAACACCAGGCATCAAAATAAAGGCGATTCCATCAGGTACTAATGCGATTGTTATGGAGTATAGCGATCGCAGCTATAAACCAATGGATCTAGGGGGGCATGGCAAAGTTGCTTATAGAATAAAAGAGGGGGCTTCGATGATTGAGGTCCCGCCAGTACGTGGCCACACATTTGATCTGCCTGTCCCCTTTTTTCTCATTGAAGCTCAACGAGCGCCTTTGTGGGATAAAGCGGGTGCCTATCTCCCGCCTTGCTCAGGTGGTAAAGGTAATGAATATTATGTAACCGTTAGGGCGGTAAAAGAAGTTAATGGAGGTATCCGAGAGGTACTGGGGCAAGCCGAGGTGTCTTTAGGTCAATATTAAAAAGTGTTTTAAGAGACCTGTTAAGCCGGCCGATGCTGGCTTAACAGGTGAGCGCTAGGGTTTGATTGTGTAGGCTAAAGTGCGCTTAACTTTTCTATTTGTTGTTGTAGTGTAGCAACAGCATCCTTGAGTGTGCTGAGTCGCTCGCGCTCTTTTGCCACCACCTGTGCTGGTGCATTAGCGACAAATTTTTCATTGCTCAGTTTGCCATTGAGCTGGCCAATATCCTTTTGCCGTTTTTCAATTTCTTTCATTAAGCGCGCGGTCTCAGCGTCTTTATCGATGAAGCCCGCCAGTGGTACCAGCAATTCCATGTTGCCAACGAGCGCTGTAGCCGCCGGTGGCGCTTCTTGTTCAGAAGTGAGCCACACGGTATCTTCCAAATTAGCCAACTTGATTAGGAATGGACGGTTATCATTGAGTCGCGCTAAGTCATGTTCACCGCCATTGGCAAAATACAGCGGTAATTTAACTTTAGGTGATATATCCATTTCACCGCGAATATTGCGCACGCCCACAATGACTTGTTTTACCCACTCAAGGTGATCAATGGCCGTCTGGTCGATCTTATCGGGGTCGGCAACGGGGTAGGCACTTTGCATGATAGTCTCACCTGTTGCACCGGCAAGATCGCGCACACGCTGCCAAATATCTTCGGTAATAAAAGGCATCATGGGGTGTGCCAGACGTAGAGTGGTTTCCAGTACGCGAATGAGTGTTTGGCGCGTGCCTCGCTGCTGTATTTCTGAGGCGTTGGGGTCTGTTAAGGTAGGTTTTGATAGCTCGATATACCAATCGCAGTACTGGTGACGAATAAAGTCATACAATGCCTGTGATGCTAGGTCTAAGCGGTAGCTGTCAAAAGCCTCGGCAATGGCTTGTTCAGTCTGTTGCAGGCGCGAAATAATCCAGCGATCAGGCAGCGATAGTTCAATCTCGCCACCGTGTTGAGCGCAGTCTTTCTCGTCGCAATTCATTAAGACATAATTTGCCGCGTTCCAGATTTTATTGCAGAAATTGCGAAAGCCTTCAATGCGTCCTACATCGAAATTGATATCCCGGCCAGTTGAGGCCAGTGAGTAATAGGTGTAGCGCAGTGCATCGGTACCGTAGGCTTCAAGCCCCTTAGGGAATTCCTTACGGGTGGCTTTTTCAATTTTTGGCGCATCCTTCGGGTTCATTAGCCCGGTAGTGCGCTTGGTGACCAGACTTTCTAGATCAATACCGTCGATAAGGTCGATGGGGTCGAGCACATTGCCTTTTGATTTTGACATTTTCTGACCCTGACTGTCGCGCACTAAGCCATGTACATACACAGTATGAAAGGGGACTTCTTTGCGAAAGTACATCGTCAGCATGATCATGCGGGCGACCCAAAAGAAAATAATATCAAAGCCTGTCACTAGTACATTCGATGGTGCAAAGCGCTCAAGCTCGGACGTGTCCTCTGGCCAGCCTAATGTACCGAAGGTCCACAAGCCAGAAGAAAACCATGTATCGAGTACATCTTCATCTTGCGTTAATACGGTGTCGGGTGTGAGCTTGTGCTTTGTGCGAACATCTTCTTCGCTACGGCCTACATATACGTTACCTTGTTCGTCATACCACGCGGGAATGCGGTGGCCCCACCACAATTGGCGAGAGATACACCAGTCTTGAATATCGCGCATCCAAGAAAAGTACATATTTTCGTATTGATTGGGCACAAATTGAATACGACCGCTTTCAACAGCGTTGATAGCATCGTCGGCTAATGGTTGTGTGCGCACATACCACTGGTTGGTCAAGTAGGGTTCAATCACCACATCAGAGCGATCACCGTAGGGTATCTGTAATGTGTGATCGTCAATTTTTTCCAGCAAACCCAGTGCATCTAAATCGGCTACAACCTGTTTTCTGGCTACAAATCGATCCATCCCTTGATAAGCGACGGGGGCTTTGGTGTTGATTTTTGCATCATCATCAAAGATGTTAATCATCTCAAGGTTGTGGCGCTGCCCCATCTCGTAGTCATTAAAATCGTGAGCGGGTGTAATTTTCACGCAGCCTGTACCAAAGTCTTTATCGACATAGCTGTCGGCAATAATTGGAATTTCCCGCCCAACCAGAGGCAGCGTAATGGTTTTGCCTATTAGAGATTGGTAGCGTTCATCGTCTGGGTTGACGGCAACGGCGGTATCACCAAGCATGGTTTCCGGGCGCGTGGTGGCAACGGTTAAGTAACCTGAGCCATCGCTTAGCGGATAGCGAAAATGCCACATGTGGCCCTTTTTCTCTTTGCTAACTACCTCTAGGTCAGAGATGGCGGTATGCAGCTTTGGGTCCCAGTTGACAAGGCGCTTGCCACGATAGATTAAGTTATCGTCATAGAGGCGAATAAAGACCTCTTGCACAGCTTTGTAGAAGCCGTCGTCCATTGTGAAGCGCTCGCGGCTCCAGTCTGGGCTGGCACCTAAACGGCGCAGTTGTTGTGTAATGGTGCCACCTGAGTGTTCTTTCCACTCCCATACTTTTTTAATAAAGTCATCGCGCCCTAGGTCGTGGCGAGATTGGCCTTGGGCATCCAGCAGGCGCTCTACCACCATTTGTGTTGCAATACCGGCATGGTCAGTACCCACTTGCCATAGGGTATCTTTACCGCGCATACGCTGGTAGCGCACCAGTGCATCGATGATCGATTCCTGAAAACCGTGTCCCATGTGTAGGCTGCCGGTGACATTAGGCGGGGGAATCATGATGCAATAGCTTTCGCCACTGCCAGAAGGTTTGAAGTACCCTTGTTGTTCCCAGGTTTTATACCAGTGTGTTTCTATTGTGTGTGGTTGGTAGGTTTTATCCATAATAGAGCAAATATGTGTATGAAGTTGTGGGTGGTGCGAAGACCATGGGCATCATTGTGCGTGGCTTAGCGCATTAAGGTGTCTGTTTTAATCGATGGCATTATACAATGATCGCACCGTGTAACACTACGGTAATCCTACGTATTTAGCACGGTTACTTGAGGCGATGAGCGGCTATGGGTTTTTACTGGCGTTTTGTTCAATTAGTGTGCGCAGTTGTTTTCTAATATCCGCTTCAATTTTTGGTAAATATAGCGCGACCACATCATTGATGATTTTTTCATAGGCACTGTTTTCGTAGCGATTATATTTAGCCGATGAGGTTGTGGCAGCCCCTTCAGGTTGTGTATTTGCCGACGGTGTTAACAAGGGCGCTGTGTTGGCAATGGGTTGCGGTGTTGGTGCAATAGGCTCTTGAAATTTTGCAGCCATTTCTTCACCGTGAAGGCGCTCTCTAATATGTTTGGGTAAAAAGGGGTTTTCACCTCGATTGATGACCGGTGGCCGGCGCGATACGGTTGGCTTTTTGGTGGTTTGTTGCTCTGTGGCGGAGGCTTTTGTGGTGGTGGGCGAAACCTTTTTAGTCGACTCTACAAATAGTGGCTGTTGCTGCGAAGGTGTAGGCGAAGGTGGTACCCCGGTAATTTCAGACAAGTCGAGTTCAATATCATCAATAAAAGGGGCTTCAAAGGGCTCTTTAAATGGCTCTTTTAGCGTGTCATCTTCTGTGGGCGACTTGTCTTGTGGTTCGTTATCAGACAGGAGCGTATCGCTGTTGTATTCATCGTCTATTGGGGGTGTCGTTGTCTCTGCCGGATAATCCTGAGGGCTATATTCAGCCGAGGAGGATGGCTTGCGTAGCATGTCATCTAGCTCATCAAGGCTGATATCCGTTTTATGGGTTGTGTCCGTCGATGGTGTCGCTGTATCGGCCGGTGGATATGCGTCGACCTCTACCGTTTCATTGAGAATAGGAATATCTTCGAGGTTATCCTCATCGAGAATCTCAATGATAGATTCAAGTTCTCCCAACAGCGCTTGCTCTTGCTGGGTCGTTTGCTCCTCATTATGGGCCATGGTTGGTTCCTAACTCGCTAAACAGATAACATCATCATTATAGTGCATTACCCGCCGATGTTATGAGATTCTAGTGGATATCCGCGATCGCGGTAAAACTGAAAGTGTGTACGGGTTATCGTTAAGACATCGGGCTGTTGATTAACGACCTCGGCCAAACGTTGAAAGCGGCTGAAATAGGCCGGTATTTGTGAGCATAAATTGATCATTAGCCCGTGATAATGGGGTGATTCTTGCCAGCCGATCAGCACCGGTGATGTGGATGTTATCTCAGGTTCTTGTATCTCATGGCCAACAAATGATTCAGGCTTAAATTGCCAGAGTGCTTCGCTGAAGTGATCGGCATCGTCGGGGGTTTCAACGGCAATAAAGACACGGTGTTGTTGAGCAACGGCTTTTTCTGTGAGCCGGCAGGCAAAGTGGATACGCGCCATATCGGTATCATCTGGCAGGATATAGAAATTAATTTTAGTCATTGCTGTGTGCTGTATATCGTCGTTGGATAATCGTCACCGGTGTTGATTGCCCATATAACAAAAGCGCAATCATAACATGGCCGCCGATCGTTGGCGGCCATTATTGGCGCGTTTATGCTTATTAATTTAGGTATGATTCAGCAGATATTCGACCAAAAGAGGCACGGGTCTACCGGTAGCGCCTTTATTACCCCCTGAATGCCAAGCGGTACCGGCAATATCGAGGTGTGCCCAAGTTAGCCCTTCGCTAAAGTGTGATAAAAAGCAGGCGGCGGTAATACTGCCGCCATCGCGACCACCAATATTGGCAAGATCGGCAAAATTGCTATCGAGCTGCTTTTTATAGTCCTCCCATAGCGGGAGCTGCCAAGCCCGGTCGCCGCTGTCAATACCGGCTTGCAGCAGTGTTTGGGCAAGCTTGTCGTCATTGCTGAATAACCCCGAGGCATGCTTACCCAGTGCTACCACACAGGCACCGGTTAAGGTGGCAATATCAATGACCGTTTTGGGTTTAAAGTGTTTTGCGTAGGTTAATGCATCGCACAGTACTAAGCGGCCTTCGGCGTCGGTATTGAGTACCTCGATAGTGGTGCCCGACATTGAGGTCACCACATCGCCAGGCTTAGTGGCCCTATCGCTGGGCATATTTTCTGCTGCTGCCACAATACCAACAACATTGATCTTCGGCTTTAGTGCAATCAGTGTGGTCATGGTGCCAAATACACTGGCAGCCCCACACATATCAAATTTCATCTCATCCATGCTGGCGCCGGGCTTTAGGCTGATGCCGCCGGTATCAAAGGTAATGCCTTTGCCAACGAGTACATGGGGCTTGCTGGTTTTAGCCCCGCCTTTATACTCCATAACGATCAACTGTGCAGGCTCTATGCTACCGGCTGATACCGACAGTAGTGAGCCCATACCTAGATCGGCCATTTGTTTTTCGGAAAGAATTTTAGTTGTTAATGTTGGAGTGCTTTTTGCCATTGCACGGGCTTGATTGGCCAAATAGGTCGGGGTGCAGATATTGCCGGGTAGGTTGCCTAATTCTCGAGCGACATTCATACCTTCACCCACCGCCTGGCCTGTCGCCAGACCTTTTTTAGCCTCTGCAACCTGTGCATTGTGAGTGCACGCATAGGTCACATTGATTTTTGCAGGCTTGACTTTTTTATCTGATTTACATGTGCTAAAACTATAAGCGGCGTGTACCAATGCTTGCGCGCAGCACTGGCTTTTGAAGTTTGCATCAGCATCTTCAATATCAACTTCATCAAGAAAGAGAGTGATTTTGTCAGGCTTATTGTTGATGAGCGGCTTAGCAATGCGCGTGATAGCATCGCGAAACCGTGCTGCTTTTAGCGCTTTGGCACTACCAAGGCCTATCAAGAGTACTTTTTGTAGCGGTTTGTCGGGTTGGTGAATGAATAAATGCTGACCTAGTTTGCCTGTTAAATCCCCGGATTTATAGAGGGCACTGATGGAGAAGTTATACTCGCTTTCAAACGCCTTTGCTGAAGGGGTCAGCTCGGCCTTTTCAAATACGCCAATGACGGCACATGATGTTTTGTGAGTGGCAATGCTAAGCGTTTTAGCCGTAAAGTTCATAAACCTTCCTCTGAAATAGTCGGTAGAAAGCGAATGAATCGCTTTTTGCGGATAAAGTGATCTGTTATTCTAGTGTTCCTGTCACTATCAACGATGTGTTGTGGGCGTATTCGTTGGATATTGTGTTATTACTAGTCTGTTACTGCCCGTTACTCTATATCGATTTCCTTATAGATGTCACGCGATAACAGGAAGGCCCATCTAAAATAGTGTTGTAGTAGTTTACGGTATTGTTACACGTTGAGAAACAAGACTCTTAGATATTTTCAAATATGATTATTCTGCGTTATTTATCCCGCGAAGTGTTACAAACGACATTGGCTGTCAGTGGTGTGCTACTGCTGATTATTATGTGCGGTCGATTTGTAAAGTATTTGGCAGATGCGGCAGCGGGAAAACTCGATGCCAGCGTGCTCATACTGGTGATGGCCTATCGGCTACCCAATTTTCTGGAGCTGATATTACCGTTGGCCTTTTTTGTCGCATTGCTGCTGGCTTATGGCCGCTTATATACCGATCATGAAATGACGGTATTATCAGCCTGCGGCATGAGTCGTAAACAATTATTAGCCTATACCGCGCTACCTACCGGTGTCATTGTGGTTATTGTCGCGCTGTTAAGCTTATGGTTAACACCTTTAGGCTTGCAAAAGGCCGGAGCACTACTGGCGGCGCAAAAAAATCGCAGCGATTTTGAAACCATGCAGCCGGGGCGTTTTCAATCATTACAGGGCGGCCATTTAGCCAGTTATGCCGAGGCGATTGCCGATGATCAAACGGTATTGGAGTCGGTATTTATGGCCCAAAATGGTGCTGCGGATAAGCCGTTATTGGTGATTCGCTCGCAGACGGGCCGGCGTATTGACCACCCGCAATATGGGCAGCGTTACCTGCTGCTTGGCAACGGGATACGCTATGAGGGGCGGCCGGGTTCTGCCAATTATCGCATTACTGAATTCAGCAACTTTGGCCAGCATATTCCGGCACCTGTCATCGAGGGTATTACTAGCAAAGATGTCGATATGCTGGACTCAACCCAGCTGCTGCGATCGGCTAAAAAAGAGCATCGTGCGGCGCTTCAATGGCGTGTTTCGATCCCGTTATTAGTCGTGGTGGTGATGTTTTTAGGTGTGGCACTGAGTTATACCAATCCTAGGCGTGGCCGTTATGCGAAACTATTCCCCTCCATTATTTTGTATTTGATTTATTTGGTGGCGCTCAATGGTGCACGCGGCGCGCTTGAAGAAGGGCGCCTATCAGCCTCTTTTGGTCTGTGGGGCGTACACGGACTGTTTTTTGTTATTGCATTGCTATTGTTAGTTGATGCTGCGCAATGGCAGCGTTGGTTTAGCCGGAGGCGCACCCATGCAACTGCTTAGTCGGTATATTGCGCGCGCAATATTCTCAGCGGTGTTGATTGTCTTGCTGGTGATTGTGGCTCTCGATGCGTTGGCATTACTCGTTGACCAGCTAGGTGACCTTTCCGAACAATACACCTTTATTGATGTGCTGATATATAGCGCGCTATCGCTGCCTGCCAGTCTTTATGAATTTATGCCCTTTGCTGCACTGGTAGGTAGCCTTGTCGGGTTGGGGGCATTGGCGACGACCAGCGAGCTGGTGATACTGCGTGCTGCCGGTGTGAGTTTAGCGCGCATTAGCTGGGCGGTTATGCAGCCGGTATTGGTGTTTATTATCGCTACGTTATTGCTGGGGGAGTATGTGATTCCCCTGACTAACCAGCTGGCTGAGAGTAGGCGCGCACTTTTGCTTGGTGATAATAAACAAAGTAGCGGTACCCACCATGGCCTGTGGAACCGTGAAGGGAATGAATTTGTACACTTTAATGCGGTTTCACCAAACGGTACACTGCATGGGGTCACTCGCTATCAGTTTGATAACAACGGTGAGCTAGTATCTTCCAGCTTTGCTGAAAAGGCGATTTACCGCGAGACCTCTACTACTATAGCCTCTACCAGCATAGACGTAGCCCCCACACAGGCTGCTCACGTTGAAGCAGGCTCGCTGGATAACCTGGCGGCCACGGGTTTCTGGCAAGAGGAAAATATTGTTGAAACTCTGCTGCCCTCAGTGCGCGCTAACACGACTACAGCGATTGCTGCGCCAGCATCCATCCGGCGTCATGTATCTCGGGTGTGGCATACACAGCTATCACCACCGCTGTTAAATGTACTGGTGCTGGAGCCCGATACTCTGGCAATAGGCAACCTTTATGCGTATACACAGTATCTAGAGCAGCAGAATATCGACAGTGGTCGTTATCGGTTATCGTTTTGGAGTAAACTATTGCAGCCTGTTGCGACATTGAGTTTAGTGTTGATTGCTATCTCATTTATCTTTGGCCCGCTGCGTGAAGTGACCATGGGTTATCGTGTCTTTACCGGTGTGATTGTGGGGGTGGTTTTTCAGATGTCACAAAACCTGCTCGGCCCTGCTAGCCTAGTGTATGGCTTTCCTCCTTTAGTGGCGGTGTTGTTGCCAATTACCGCCTGCTTGCTACTTGGAATTTTTCTGCTGCAACGTGTTCGTTGATATCTTATGCTGTAGAGGTTTTGGGTTTTTTAGGCAGTAATAGAATGCGTGTGCGCGTTAGTGTGTCGTGCAGGCAGCGTTTATCGTTGTCAAACAATGCCCACCAGTATCCTAGCCCTAATAGTGCAAAGCTAATGGGTGCATACACACAGCGCAGCAGACATGCCTTAAGCGAGGGGGCTCGGCCGTGTTCATCAACAATATGTAACCGCCAAGCGCGCATACCCAGTGTTTGGCCACCTCTGCGCCAGAAAAAGCAAAAAAAACTGACCAGTACAATAAGCCATCCCAATTGAAAACCGATATTGTCGGTGATATTTTCTACCTGAGGTAATAGCACCTTGCCTATACCTAAAAATAGAGCTGCATACCCCATACTAACGGCGGCAAGTAGCAGTGTGTCGTAGATCATGGCCATAAAACGGCGCATTAAAGGGGCTTTTATATAGGGCGTGGCTAGTGGCGGGGTTGTCATGGTTTGTCGGTACCTAAGCTCAGAGTTATTGCTTTGGTATAATAACACAGCCATAGCGCAGCCAGAGTAATCGCCACGCTATGGTCGTATAAACTAGCTGTTATGGCTAGAAAGAATAATTGATAGAGAGCCGAAATTTTTTAGGTGATAGGCGCACATTGTAATTAAATGACGAGTCGTGTTGGCCTGCGTTATGCGATGACGCTGGTGTATGGTTGTGCTGCCAATAATAGCGAAAGCTGCGGCGAACTAACTCTCTGGCACCGACACTGTTGTGGCGAATAACACGCTTGTCGTGGCTGTTTCTTAACCATTGGTAGTTCATGATGCGCTGCACGCTATTTAAACTGTTATCGCGAATAGCAGCGGCAGAGTGGGCCAGTGCAATATTATCCATTCCCTGTGTGTTGAGGCCATTATTTCTATAGTGTGCATGCTTAGTCACTTGGTGACTACCTAGAGAAAACAGCCATGTCTCGCTGTGTGTCGTTGGTGCTGCTTGCAGCATTGAACTTATGCTCATTAACAGCAGCAAGTGTACTAGTGCGGTTAATGATCGAGTGGCCAGCGCAATGGCCTGATTGTTAGCCTTAGTGTTTTTCATGATGCTACCCTCCACATCGTTACAGCTCAATGCTGTGTGAATAGCGTTATCTCTCATACTAGTTATAACTCAAAAAAGCATCACAAGCAGTTCTTGAATTAGATTAAAACGGCATGATAAAGGAAGTTTTTTGCGACAAAATATCAGTGGTGAGTTGTGTTATTGGCAATGCCCCGTGAACCATCAATGTCGGCGGTAAGTGATTGTTTACTTTGTTGCATTGCGGCATCGGGTTTTATATATAAAAACAATCTTTGTGTTATGGTTTTTTATAACTTGAATTTACGCTTTGTAAGATAGCATTGTTATATAAGCGGTGTTGGTATAGGTGTAAACGTAAATGAAATGTGAATTAAAACAACCTATAAGCGTGCGTTAATAGCGATTTTAAAGAGATACCTTCACCGAAGTAGTCGCCACTAAGCCACAACGTGGTATAAAGGTACTGAGACATAGCAATTTTTATCCGTTATTTTTTTTGGTGCCCGTCAGTCAATATCTCCCCCTTATTCTGGCGGGCTTTTTCCTAGGTAACCACATATCGCTTGTAACAGTACGGCATATGCTGCTGTAGTGTTGCGTGTATGTGAATATTATGTGCAAAGGCGTTGTGTTTTTGTATGTTGCCCTTGCAACTACAGCGGCAGACAGGTACTGTACTTGACTTGTTTCAGAGCAAAGGTTGAATTGACCGAGGCAACATTAGGCAAGTGTACGATGGTTTGTTTAAGCAGCTTTTCATAGTGGCTAACACTATCGACAACAATGCGCAGAACGTAGTCTTTTTCTCCACTCGTGGAGTAGCATTCAACAATTTCTCGAACATCTTGTACCGCTTGCTCAAACGCTTCTAGAGAACTTTCATTGTGGCTCTTAATAATAATGTAAGCATACACTGTTACATTAAGGCCAACCTTGTCAGGGTTTAATAACGTGACTCTGCGTTGAATAATACCGACCTCTTCCAGTCTTTTTATTCGGCGCCAGCAAGGAGTGTGCGATAAGCCAACTTTTTCGCCGAGTTCGGCCATCGAGTAATCGGCGTTATCTTGTAGTGCGTGCAATATATTTTTATCAAAGTTGTCGAGTTCCATCAACAATAGCTCTCTTTTTAGAATGGTATAGATTGATCGTTTGCTGTTTAGAAAAACCGCATTTATAATAGTGGGCTAACTCCCCCTCTTTTATGTCCGATATAACTACAAGGCACCTCCATGTTTGAACAATTAGCATCATTACCCAATGATCCTATATTAGGGTTAAGCGCTGAGTATGCAGCAGATTCCAATCCAATGAAAGTTGATTTAGGGGTGGGTATTTATAAAAATGCAGCAGGGGCTACTCCTATTATGGCTGCAATCTCGCAAGCGCAGGCGCAATGGCATGAAATTGAAGAGACTAAAGCCTATGTTAGCCCTGCGGGTGTGCCTGGATTTAATGAATCAATGTTGCATTTAATTTTGGGTGAAAATCACAGCGTATTACAGCAACAACGAGCAATCAGTGTACAAACGCCCGGTGGTTGTGGCGCATTACGGCTCGCCGCCGAACTAATACAGCGAAGTCGTCCCGAAAGCTCCGTTTGGGTATCTACACCTACTTGGGCAAATCATATCCCCTTGCTGGGCGGCGCAGGTATTCATCTACAAGAGTACCCTTACTACGATGGTGAAAAACATCACATTGATTTTGATGGCATGATGGCTGCACTAGCAACTGCACCTGCGGGTGATTTAGTCTTGCTACATGGTTGTTGTCATAACCCATCAGGCGCTGACCTGACGCAATCGCAATGGCGGGATATCGCCGCACTGTTGGGTGAGCGTGGGCTGATACCCTTTGTCGATATTGCCTACCAAGGGCTTGGCGATGGGCTGGATGAAGATGCTTGGGGATTGCGCTATCTTGCAGAGCAGCTGCCAGAGGTTATTATTGCCAGTTCTTGCTCAAAGAATTTCGGTTTATATCGCGAACGTGTTGGTGCGGTAATTGTTGTGACGGCCGCTTCTGCTACAGCGGACACCTGTAAAGGGCAGCTCAATAATATTGCGCGTGGCCTTTATTCCATGCCGCCTAGTCATGGTGCGGCACTGGTTAATATTATTTTAACGACACCTTCATTGAACCAGCAGTGGCGAGATGAAGTCAGCACTATGCGTCAGCGTATATGGCAATTGCGTACGGATCTAGTCGCGAAACTGCAACGCAGTGTGGCGGGCAACCAGTTTGATTTTATCGCCAGTGAAAAAGGGATGTTTTCTTTCTTGGGGATTACCCCTGAGCAAGTTCAGCAACTAAAGCGTGATTTCAGTATTTATATGGTGAATTCCAGTCGCATTAATGTGGCGGGTCTTAATCAACAAAACAGTGATTATTTAGTAGAAGGGCTGCTTGCGGTTATCAATAAATAATCGATCGTTAATCGTTATGGTATACGAGAGCGTATAGAGTACGTCTCTTGATGAGTAATAAGTAGTTAATGGAGTATAGTGTTTATGTCTACATTAAGTAGAGCGAATAAATTCGTTATTGTAATTGCAGTGTTACTTATTTGTGGCTTTTTTGTTGCCAACGGGTTTAAAAATACCACACGTGCTATTGCGGCAGAAGCACCGCCAGCTATGCCGGTGAAAGTCACTGTTGTAGAAAAAATGCCCGTTAGAATCTGGAATAGCTTTTCTGGTCGTCTAAGCGCAGTCGATTTTGTTGAAATAAGACCTCAGGTCAGCGGGCTGGTGACCAGCGTTAAGTTTAATGATGGTCAAACTGTCAATAAAGGCGATGTGCTCTATATTATTGATCCTCGCGTTTATAAAGCAAACCTGCAGCAGGCGAATGCCGATTTAGAGGCCGCTGAGAATGTATTGGCCTTTGCTAAAAAAGAACATGTACGCGCTCAGAACTTGATTAAGACGAAAGCAATATCAAAACGGGTTTACGATGAGCGTGCCAACGAGCATCTGGTTGCTAAGGCTGAGCTTGAAAGTGCAAAAGCCAAGGTGGCGCGGGCGAAAATTGACTTTGATTTTGCCTATGTTAAAGCCCCTGTATCCGGGCAGGTTAGCCGCGCTGAGATCACTCAGGGCAACCTGGTTGAAGCGGGTCCTAACGCACCTGTGCTGACTTCTATTGTCTCGAACCAAGGTATTTATGCCGATTTTGATGTAGATGAAAAAACCTATCTCAAGTATGTTTTTAGCAATGGTGTTGAACTTAGCGATGTACAAAAAAGTATCCCGGTACGCTTGATTCTGCAAGAGGGTAAAGTGGCTTACGATGGGACTATTCATAGTTTTGATAATCGCATTGATGCCTCAACCGGGACTATTCGTGCGCGCGCACTGTTTGAAAACAAAGAGCAACGTTTGCTGCCGGGTATGTTTGCCACGATTGAAATGGGTAGTGCCGGTGAGGAAAAGCAAATTCTGATTTCTGAGCGTGCCATTGGTGTTGATCAGGATCGAAAATTTGTCTATATCGTCAACGATGAAAACAAAACGGCCTACCGTGAAGTGTCTCTCGGTGAGAGTGTTGCGGGTCAGCGTATTGTACTATCGGGATTGAACGAAGGCGATCGAGTTATTACCGAAGGCTTGATGCGCATTCGTCCAGATATGCCCGTTGTACCAACGATAGTACCCGTAACCAACCAGCAAACAGCCCACTAACCTTATTCGCTAAAGTCGTTTTACTATGAATTTTTCGCGTCATTTTATTGATAAACCAATTTTTGCAGCTGTACTCTCGCTGCTGATTTTTATCTCGGGTTTTATTGCTATGTTGCAATTGCCCATTGCAGAATACCCTGAAGTTGCCCCGCCATCTGTTGTGGTGATTGCCCAATTCCCCGGTGCTAATCCGGCAGTTATTGCCGATACTATTGCCACGCCCTTAGAAGAGCAGATTAATGGCGTAGAGAATATGTTGTATATTAACTCTCTCGCATCGGCTGATGGGCGTTTGAGTTTGACCGTTACCTTCGAAATTGGCACCGATATCGATCTTGCCCAGCAGCTGGTACAAAACCGAGTGTCTCAAGCTTTACCACGGCTGCCCGATGTCACCCGGCAATTGGGAGTAACGGTTACTAAAAGCTCCCCTGATCTGACAATGGTTGTTCACCTGCGCTCACCTAATGAACGCTACGATATGTTGTATTTACGCAACTATGCAACACTGAATGTAAAAGATCAGCTAGCGAAAATAGCCGGTGTTGGTCAGGTGAGACTCTTTGGCTCAGGTGATTATGCCATGCGCATTTGGCTCAACCCCGATAAAGTAGCTGAGCGTGATTTAACCGCAAGCGAGGTGGTTAATGCCATTCGCCAACAAAATGTACAGGTAGCAGCCGGTACTATTGGTGGCCCACCTTATGATGACGGTGCACAATTACAATTACCCATCAATATTCAGGGGCGTTTAACGAGTATTGAAGAGTTTGAGCAAGTGATTATCAAGCGCGATGACAGTGGTCGCATTACGCGTTTAGCCGATGTTGCTCGTATTGAACTTGATGCACAAAGCTATGCCTTGCGTTCACTGCTTGATAACGAACAGGCGGTGGCCATCCCCATTTTTGCAAGCCCCGGTGCTAATGCGTTAGATATTTCAAATGGCGTACGCAGCTCCATGGAAATGCTTAAAAAGCAGTTCCCTGAGGGCGTTGACTACAGTATCGTTTACGACCCCACCATTTTTGTACGCGATTCGATTAAATCGGTCATTATGACACTGCTTGAAGCCGTGGCGTTGGTGGTGCTAGTGGTGATTGTATTTCTACAAACCTGGCGTGCGTCGATTATTCCACTGCTAGCGGTACCTGTGTCTATTATTGGTACCTTCGCGTTTATGATGGCCTTTGGGTTTTCGATTAATGTCCTAACTTTGTTTGGTTTAATTCTCGCCATTGGTATTGTGGTCGATGACGCTATTGTGGTCGTTGAGAATGTTGAGCGCAATATTAGTGCCGGTAAAACACCATATGATGCCACAGTACAGGCAATGCGTGAGGTGACCGGGCCTATTATAGCCACATCATTGGTGGTTGCGGGGGTCTTTGTGCCTATTGCCTTTATTAGTGGGCTGACGGGGATGTTTTATAAACAATTTGCCCTGACTATTGTTATTGCCACCTTCATTTCTACGTTTAACTCATTGACTCTAAGCCCTGCGCTATCGGCCATACTGTTGCGTGCAGACGATGCACCTAAAGATATTTTGACACGTGGTATGGATAAAGTATTTGGACCTTTCTTCCGTTTGTTTAACCGTGGCTTTAATCGAACACAAACAACTTACACTAAAGGTGTTTCATTATTTACTGTGCGTAAGTTTTTAATGATGACTATCTTTTCAGTCCTGGTTGGTTTTACTGTGTATAGTTTTAAGCTCGTACCTCCAGGGTTTGTGCCAGCGCAAGATAAGCAATACCTTATCAGTTTTGCCCAACTGCCTGCCGGGGCGACACTTGAGCGCACAGAATCTGTTATGCGCCAAATAGGCGAGGCGGCTCTAGCCGAAGAGGGGGTGGTCAGTGCGGTACAGTTTCCGGGGCTTTCCATTAATGGCTTTGTTAACTCTGCCAGTGCCGGTATTGTATTTGTAACACTTGAGGATTTTGATAAACGCAAAGATCCCAGTTTAAGTGCAGGTGCTATTGCAGGGCGCTTGCAGCAAAAATACGCCGCAATTGATCAAGCTTTTATTGCAATATTTCCGCCGCCGCCTGTACGTGGTATAGGAACGACAGGTGGCTTTAAACTACAGCTACAAGATCGTAGTGACCAAGGTTTTCAGGCACTAGATGCCGTTGTAAAAGAGGTAACCGCTAAAGCCTATGCCGACCCGGCACTAGTGGGGATCTTCTCTAATTTCAATGTTAACGTTCCGCAATTGTCAGCGAATCTTGACCGTACTAAAGCGCAACAATTAGGTATTCCGGTTGATGAAGTATTTCGTACCATGCAGATTTACTTAGGCTCACTGTATGTTAACGACTTCAATCAGTTCGGGCGAACTTATCAAGTTATTGCCCAAGCCGATAAACAGTACCGCTCGAGCGCTGAAGATATAGCACGGCTACAAACGCGCAACAGCGAAGGCGAGATGGTACCTCTTGGCGCTGTGTTGAATGTGGATGAAGCCTTTGGCCCTGAGACAGCCATGCGCTATAACGCCTATCGCTCGGCCGATATCAATGGTAATGCAGCACCGGGTTACTCTTCTGGGCAAGCGCAGGCGGCGATGGTAAAAATTCTCGATGAAGTCCTACCGCAAGGGATGGGCTTTGAATGGACAGAGCTTACCTACCAACAAATATTGGCCGGTAATACCGCTATTTATATTTTCCCACTGTGTTTATTGCTCGTCTTTTTAGTACTGGCTGCGCAATATGAAAGCTTCGCTATGCCGTTAGCGGTGATATTAATCGTGCCCATGAGTATTTTATCGGCCATTGTGGGCGTTTATATCTCCGGTGGTGATAATAATATCTTTACGCAAATCAGCCTGTTTGTGTTGGCGGGTCTCGCCTGCAAAAATGCGATTTTGATTGTGGAGTTTGCCAGAGAGTTAGAGCACCAAGGCCGCAGTATTGTTGATGCTGCTATTGAAGCCTCTCGCTTGCGCTTGCGACCTATATTAATGACCTCTTTCGCCTTTATTATGGGGGTGTTGCCATTGGTGGTTAGCCAAGGTGCGGGCGCTGAGATGCGACAAGCCATTGGTGTTGCCGTTTTCTCTGGTATGCTGGGCGTGACGTTTTTTGGCCTGATATTTACTCCAGTTTTCTATGTCATGCTGCGCAAACTAGAAGTGGCGATTACGAAACAGCCCAAGGCCCATTAGTGAAACAGTTGTCGCGACACTGCCGAGGCTGTCTGCTCGGTAGTGCGTATTAGTGCATAAATATCGGCTGTTTTATTCAGGTAACCCAGTTGTGATGCGAGCGAAAATAAAGAACTATCCAATGTTGCCAACGCATCAACTCGCAAGGTTTTAGGTAGGCGCTTATTCACCGCCACATCAATAATAGTTTGGTGTGACTGTGTTAACACGGCCTCTGCCTCTTGAGAGCGGCGGGTGTCGTTGTAACAGGCCGATAGGTTGTGGCTAGCAAAATACAGCATCTCGGCCCCGTTTTTGTCTGTATTAAGCGTTGTGGTGCACTCACTGCAACAGTGGTAAAGCGATTGCTGTGCAAGTGTTACTGCACGGGTAAAAAAGCGCGCTGCTGCGTCAGTATTACCTTGCTTATGGCACTGGGTGCCTTTGTGCATTAAATGCGTCCATTGCTGTGTAAGTGTTGACTGCTGGCTAGTGGTAGATTGTTCTTGTGGTAGGGTGAGGGCGGCAGCTGACATAATTTCTCTCTAAATGTAATTGGTAATCATTATCATTTATATTGCGTAGCTTCACCTCTAAAGTCAAGTGCTAAGGTGCAAAAATCAAAGAATCTCTCACAATTAGGCACAATTATCGACTTCCTATTTATTTTTGTAGGAAAAACAGTGAATAAGCTTAAAATCACCTTGACGCAAAACCGACAAATCACTACTATACGCGCCTCTTGCAAAGCAAGTAGAACACGCACTCGTAGCTCAGCTGGATAGAGTACTCGGCTACGAACCGAGCGGTCGGAGGTTCGAATCCTCCCGAGTGCGCCATACATAGAAGGGTTAGCGGTTAATATCTGCTAACCCTTTTTTATTTTGGCTACACTTTGACTACATTCCCTTTTTTTGTTTTTTCTGTCTACCAATGACAGTGTGGGTGTCTGGGCAATTCCACGATTGTCACCTTTTCTACAGCGTCCAATAGCTCCTGTAATTCAGCCGCAGAATAGTGTGTCGTAAGATCACCATTAGAATGCCCAGTAGTGCTTTTCTGGTTTCCAATGGAATACCTGCCGCTCTTAATCGCCTCCCAAACGTATGCCGTAAATTATGCACCCCTTTGAGAAGGTTAGAAGCGTTTGGTCAACCAGAGGCTACCCAAGCCCTACGGGCTCTACAATACAAACTCAGGATGAACATCCCGCTGTGCGTTGACGGCATTTTGAGCAATAGAATTTAACACTATCACACGTTCGGTTTTTGTCTTGGTCAAGCTTTCGGGTAAGACAAAAACCGAAATACCCAGATCATCAATAGGGATTTCCTAATCCCAACGCAGTTGGCAAATTTCCTGTTCTCTACATCCTGTATTGACACCAAACAATGCGGCATTGGCTAAATGCCTTGCAAGCTCTTTAAATAGCTTATCTTGCTCAACCCATGACAAGGGGTAAGGTTTTTTTGCGCCTAAGCCTTTAATGGACAGTCGAGACAGCAAAGCTATTCCTTCTACCCCTAATGGAATTTCCACCAAATACGGGCGCACCAGTTTGGTAAAGTTATGGCGATCCATCCCCACATAGGCAGGTGCATCGCGCATACGAATTAATCGTGGTGGGTAATTTTTTGGCATTGTTAAATCACTTGATCAGTTTGCTTTTGTTTTGAGTGTGTAAGATAACAAAGATGAAATATTGATATGGGAAGTCGCTAGGTAATGGCGGGGTAAATTAGGAAGTGTGGACTTCCCAGACTTTGCTAGAGACCTGATTAAGTTAAAATGTAACTTCAATCGAGGTGTTTATGAGCAAAGGCAAGCGATATACAGAAGAGTTTCGTCGAGAGGCGGTTAGGCAAGTTGTAGAGCGTGGCTATAGTGTTGGTGAGGTGGCTGAGAGGCTAGATATTTCCACTAAAATCCTTTATCACTGGCGTTCTAAGTATCACGGCAGCACTAATAATAAGGCTGTAGGCGATCAGGCAAAAATTGCCAAGCTCAACGCTGAGCTTAAGCGTGTCACCGAGGAGCGTGACATTCTAAAAAAGGCCGCTTTCAAAAGCCAAGCCCTACGCAACACTTGCCCAGCTTCGCCGCCCCGCCCATTTTTGCAAATGGGTTGCCCCTTAAAATACAGGGGCAATGTTTTGTTTAATATAGTCTAAACTTCATTAGTTTTTAAAGCTGAAGAATTCAATATCTGAATATTTTGTCGTTTATTTCAATACAGCAACAATTTTTTGAAAAATCGTGTCATACCAACTGTTGTAAGAAAATTTGCAAAATGATGTTTTTGACGGCAATCGGGGCTTTTAAGGTCAATTTTCTACAAAGATTTCAGAAATATCTAACATTTTTCGCGTCACCTCAATGCTATAATGCCGCCTTCATAATTATTCTTAAAAACTTAACTCATTAGGTAAACATTTCATGGCTATTTTATTAAATTACGAAGGGGTTAAAGGGGAAACCAAAGATGATAATCATAAAGACTGGATTGATCTTGTAGGGTGGACATTTAAGACTGATTACTTCTAACACTTCCACAAAAGGGGATCGCGAAAGCTCAAATGCCAGAATATATGATTTACAAATTAGTAAGGAGATGGATCTTGCTACACCAAAATTATTTATGGAATCTCTTTGCGGCACAGGGAAAGAGGTCAAGTTGCGATTGACCAAAACAGGTCAAGGCAAAGGCAGCGATGTTTACATGGAATATATTTTAAAAAATGCACTTATCAGTAGTTATGAGGTCGGTGGGAGTAATACGGATTTATCACGTCCAACAGAAAATATTACCATTAGCTTTGTAGAGATTGAGGTTAAATATACTCCCTATGATGATAACAATAAAGCTCTGGCTAATATTGTCGTTGGTTTTGATACGGCAACCAATACCAAGAAATAAGGGGCTATATCATGGCACTCAAAAATGTTGCATCAAACCTTAAAGTCAGCTTAACACCACAGCCAGTCACAGGGCCAAAAAAAGTGACTGCCCCAAAAAGAGTTATCGGGCCAAAACGTATAGCAGCCTCAATAAAAATGGTACTGAGTAACAAAGCTGAAACGTTACTCAAAGAGATAGAAGAGTTAAAGTTAAAACCCTATGACGACCAGACGGGTAAGAAAATCACGTCATGGGTTGCGGGTGCAACAATTGGATATGGTATTCTTATAGCAAAGAGTGATTGGGGGAAGTATAAAAATGGTATTACTGCTGCAAAAGCTGAATCAGTTTTTAAATCTACCCTTGCACCTTTTGTTGCCAAGGTAAACGAGACCTTGACGGTAGAAGTAAGCCAGCAACAATTTGATGCCTTAGTCATTTTAGCGTACAACATTGGTAAAGAAGGTTTTGCTAATTCGTCGGTTGCTAAAATGGTTAATGACCCACACGCGAAAACGCCTTATTCTAGTTTAGAGAAAGCATGGAAAGCGTGGAATAAATCACAAGGTAAAGTTATGCGTGGATTGCATAACAGGCGTTCTTCTGAATGGGATATTTATACCAAAGGTGTGTATAAAAGATGGTAAATAAAAATACATTTCATCACTTAATTTTCGTAAAGTATTTAATCCTATGTCTAGGTTTGTTTTCACAAGTAGCCTGTGCTGGTGAGATTACTTTAGAGAAAGGTACAGGCTATACCGTCCCTGAAAATGTCGTATGGGAAATTGATAAAGCGCCGATTGTAAATTGTAAGGTTTGCACGGCTGACCTCTACATTAAAGGTGATGCTAGTCAGGTTGAGATAGATGGTGTGGTTGTCACTGGCGAATTTAACTTATCAATTAGTAATGATAAGCATGCCAAAATTTTACTATATCCAAACACAGAGGTTTGGTTAGGGGATACTCGGCATACACTCAAAATTCGTTCTTTATCCCCATAGTCGGCAAAATTCAAATAAATAAATAATTTAGTCGATAAGCGATAACCACAATGTCTAGTAACGACCGCTCGCAAGCTTCTACTAGGAATACGGTACTACATTTTCCTACAACAGTACGACTTTGTAGTACCTTATGCGACAAAATGAGCAATGAACACCGCCAATAAGGCTAATAAAATCAATAGCTTAAGTTTTTCTGCATGGCTACGAACCGAGCGGTCGGAGGTTCGAATCCTCCCGAGTGCGCCATAAGTTATAAAATAAAAGCGTTTAGGTGAGGATCTAAGCGCTTTTATTTTGCCTGAAAAAAATGTCTTCGTGATACTACCGATACTGGGCGCTACCCAATAAACGGGGGAGGGCATTTATCGCACTCGGTTAATCATACCATCCCAGCCACAATGGGCTAGGACTCTCAATCGATCATTTTCAACGCTCCTAAAGCCATACGCTCTTGTCGACATCATTTCCATTTTGTTGTGGAGCCCTTCTGTAATACCGTTACTTTTACTACACCGCCACATGGCAATAAGGGGTTTCATCCATGATGTGAGGGTGTTGGCTAAGGTGCGTAATGGACTGTTTTTGAGCGGCACTAATAGCTCAAAATAGCGGGGTAATTGTTCCCGTGTGCGTCGAGCCGTCAGGGTTTTGAGCAATATAAATTTCATGAGTTTTTGCTTCGTTTCATATACTGCTGTTAATACAGGAAAGTCGTTTAAATAACGCATTAGATGGCTGTGTTGTTCAGGACTTAATTTCCATTGATGACGGCGCATCAGACTGATCAGCCCTCGGTTTTTTACCCTCAGTATCATGGGCTTTCCAGAGCTTTAAAAAGTGATGGTTGATAAGTCGCACTACATGAAAACAGTCTGCTACAATAATCGCATTGGAGAAGTAGCATTGCGCGATACGTCGGTAGCTTTCAGACATATCCATCACCACCACTTGTACTTTATCTCGTTCGTTTAACCCCTTTAAATACGGGCGACAACTGGATTTTGAACGCCCTGGTTTGACATCAATGACCTTGTGATTTTTGAGATCAACAAACGTCGTCGCGTAGCCTTTCTTGCGGGTAAAAAAGTGTTCATCAATGCCCAGAGCGCGAAGACAAGGGCCGCATTGACACAACGATGCGAAATCACCAGTCAATGTAGAAAAGGAATGGCGAAAAACTTATAACGGGGTGGCCAATGTTACTTGAGCACTAAACTTGATTCCCCTTTAACCCGTTTATAATGTAGGGCCTCAAATCTAGGCTCGGCATACATTTATTGACCTGCTTTAATGTTGCTGAAATATACTCGTGGTGTGCTCTATTAGTTTTAGGCAGATCTCGCTTAGCCATCAATACCTTTATTGTGAATATGCTTTCAGTTGACTCAATATAATGTGCATACTTGCCGTTTTAAGCTATCTCAATGTGACTAGTTTTTGCTTCAGTAATGTGCTTTTAACCATTTATTATTACTGATACACAGTGTTCAGCTATACTGTAATGTTGATTCACATAGGATCTACGGTAGGTAATAACCCCCCTTTTTTATAAGGGCATTGTAAGCGATTTAGGTGGGCACAGGGGTACACTAAACCTAGCAGTGGATTGAGCGAGCGAGGGGTAACCAGCTAATCAATAGCAGCTAACGTTGCTTATAAGTGCGCAGCACTAATGTTAACAATAACAGAGGTCTATATGTCTGAAATAGAAGGCTATGTTTTAGCTCATTGTAGTGATGAAAAAGCACACAATGAAATGATTAAAGAGTTTAAAAAGGACAATATCCTTACGCTGAAGGATGATAGCTATCAAGTGTGGGATATAAAATCTGATAGTATAGTAGACCTTTACTTTTATACCAGTGAATACGCTGATACTGCACAGTTGAGTAAATATATTCTAAAAAAGTATTCGCCTAATATTCTTATTTCTTCTTTTGATAAAAAAGGTTTTATTGACGGGAAAAAAGTGGACCGTAAAAAAGCATTTTCTGCACTGTCAACACTATCACCTAGCATCGGTTTTTATCTCAATGTAGAGTATAGAAAGTACAAAGAAGCCTGTGATATTCTTGAGCACTCGTCTATAGATATAACACACAAAGTCGCCGGGGTTCCTAATGCTGAACGTTGCTTCTTTGGTGATTATGCACCGCTAATGGCCTATGCAGTAGATAACGGCTACCACGACCACTATTGCCAATATGATGAAATTTTCCCATTTAATGAAAAGGGAGTACATGTTTTACATCGCCTTGTTAAAACATCAGATATAGCTCTAGTCAAAAAAGCGTTAGTTTTAGGCGCTTCACCGAATGGGTTAAATGGTGATAACGAATCGATTTTGCACTCTGTTGGAGAGTTCGCGTTTAATGACTATT
>Ga0193960_1000030_pt1 | contig 62747 bp, 63 predicted proteins | sample FB_3_MG_FD_140338 | JGI IMG/M metagenome (GOLD analysis project Ga0193960, IMG submission 140338) | Microbial mat bacterial communities from the Broadkill River, Lewes, Delaware, United States - FB_3_MG | ecosystem: Environmental > Aquatic > Freshwater > River > Microbial mats | place: USA... | reverse complement strand
GCATGATATTGGTAAGGTTGGAATTAAAGATGAGATATTAAATAAACCGGGAAAACTTACAGATAAAGAATTTAATATTATGAAAACCCACTCTACATTGGGATTTAATATGCTGAAAAATTCTGATAAACTTATTTTAAAAGCAGCATCAATAGTAGCACATGAACACCATGAAAAATGGGATGGCTCAGGGTATCCTAAAAAATTAAAAGGTGAAGAAATTCATATTTATGGAAGAATTACAGCTGTTGCTGATGTTTTTGATGCGCTAGGAAGTAAAAGGGTTTATAAGGAGGCATGGGAATTAGATAGAATTTTTGATTTGTTTAAAGATCAAAAAGGGAAACACTTTGATCCTAAACTTGTGGATTTGTTCTTTGATAATTTTGAAGATATTAATGAGATTAGATTAAAATATCAAGATTAAGACTTATCGCACTTTTTATCTTTTATTGAACTAATTTTCCAAATAGTTTTTTCTTCACAAGTTTCACAAAAAGGAATTACTTGTTCTTTTTTTAAACTTTTACATTTATTACAAACTTTACATCTTAAAGTTACATCTTCTATAGCTTTTTCACCCACATGAAATTTTAACTTCATTGATACTGCTGTGTACATTGAAACACAAAATGGCACTGTAAAAGTAAGTAAAGCTTTAAAAATATTAATTTCTTCAAATTTAAGAGAGAAGATTAAATCCCCTTGATTTATGATATTTAATATTATCCCTACAAAAAATGCAATTTTTAAAGCACGAATAATTAGTTCTTTTGATTTGATAATATTAAGTATTAATTCATATTGGGACACAGTAAATCCTATAGGTTATTTCCTTGGAGTATAACTGTTTAGTGTTTATTGTTTGTTAGCTCTTAGGTATCTCTCTAGAATGATTTTCGCAGCTAAGGAATCAACTCTTCCATCTTTTTTATATTTGATTTCACCTTTCATCATATCTTCTGCTTCAATAGAACTCATGTTTTCTTCTTGGAATTCATAAGGAATTTTAAGTTCTAATAATTTAATAAAGTGTGGAATTCTTTTTTGCATATCTTCACTTGCACTTGGAAGTCCAACTATTAGTTTTTCAATCTCCCACTCTTTTAAAAATGCATTAATATCATTTGCTGCTTGGTTTCTATTTTTTCTTAAAATTGCACTTTGTGGTGTTACAATATCACTACTTAGACAAATAGCAACTCCAATTCTTTTTAATCCAATATCAATGCTTGCTAGTTTCATTTCGAAAAACTTTTCCTTAGTATAATTTAGATATTATTATAACCTTTAAAGAATAAAACTAGGGAAAATTAATGAAATTAGCTGTTTTTGATTTTGATTCAACACTTATGGATGGTGAGACTATCGACTTTTTAGCAAAGCCATTAGGTTTAGAAGAGAAGGTTGCTGGAATTACTGAAAAAGCAATGGCTGGAGAGCTAGATTTCTTTGAGTCTTTAATAGAGAGAGTATCTTTATTAAAAGGTTTAGATTATGCTCAAGCTGTTGAAATTTGTAAAGATTTACCACTTATGCCAGGAGCTACTGAACTAATTCCTGCACTAAAAGAAAAGGGTTACAAAGTAGTTTGTTTCTCTGGTGGATTTAGAATTGGTACTTCACCTGCTAAAGATAAGTTAGGTTTAGATGCTGACTTCTCAAATGTATTACATGAAAAAGATGGAGTTCTAACTGGTCAAGTTGGTGGAGATATGATGTTTGGTTTCTCTAAAGGAGATATGATCCAAAGACTTCAAAACATTCTTGGAGTTTCTAAAGCAGATACTTTAGTATGTGGTGATGGTGCAAATGATTTATCAATGTTTGAACATGCTGATACTAGAATTGCATTTTGTGCAAAAGATGTGCTTAAAAAAGAAGCAAATATTATTGTTGATACAAAAGATTTAACACAAATCTTAAAACATATTTAAGGAAAAATGATGAGCTTAAAAGAAGATATTAATTACTCTTTATGGTGTGATTTTATTGAAAGAGATTTTCTAGAAAATAGATTCCAAGAGATTATAAAAGATGGAACTATTCAAGGTGCAACTTCAAACCCTGCTATTTTTGAATCATCAATTTCTAACTCTGTGGCATATAAACAACAACTTGATATGTTACAAGCAAATAATGCAAAAACAATTTACGAAGAATTAGCACTAACTGATATTAAAAGAGCAGCTGTTCTTTTAGATGAGTTACACAAAAATGATGCTAATGATGGGTTTATTTCTATTGAAGTTGATCCTTTATTATGTGATGATGCCCAGGGAACTATTGAAGAAGGTGTTAGATTACACTCTTCAATTGGTGCTGATAATGTAATGATTAAAATTCCTGCAACTGAAGCTGGATTTATTGCAATGAGAGAATTAACTTCAAAAGGTATTCATGTAAATGCAACATTAATCTTTTCACCAGACCAAGCTATTAAATGTGCTCAAGCACTAGATGAAGGTATTAAAGATTCAAATAAAGATATTAAAGCAGTTATTTCTGTATTTGTATCAAGATTCGATCGAATGTGTGATGGGGATTTTTCAACAAAAGGTTTAGAAACATCTAAATTAGGTATTGTAAATGCAACTAAATGTTACCACGAAGTTAATAAATTTGGTAACAATAATATTAGAACTTTATTTGCAAGTACTGGTGTAAAAGGAAATGACTTAGCACCTTCTTATTATGTAGATAAATTAATCTACCCAAATTCAGTAAATACTGCACCTTTAACTACTATCGAAGATTGGTTACATGATGGTTCTAAAGAAGTTAGTCAAATAATGACTTTAGATGAGTGTAATACATACTTTGAGATGATAGCTCAAAAAGGTGTTAATATGGAAACTGTATATGAAAAACTATTAACTGATGGTTTAGATTCATTCAAGGTTTCTTTCAAAGATTTATTAGGAAAATTAATTAACTAATATCTTTTCTAACCCATTAAATTTTATTAATGGGTTAGAACTTCTTCTTTTTCAAGCTTTACAAACACTTCTTATATTACATTATAGTTACATTTATAGGTGAACTCCTTAAGTAACATTTCGATAAAATCGTGCATTATTAAATAAAATTAAAAGGCAAATAGATGAAAACTTGGAATCCAAGTAGTTGGAGAGATTTCCCAATCAAACAACAACCAACTTATAATGACTTAGAAAAATTAAAGAAAGTAGAGAATGAATTAAGTTCATATCCACCTTTAATTTTTGCAGGTGAAGCATTAAGTTTAAAAAATCAATTAGCTGATGTTGTAAATGGAAAAGCTTTTTTATTACAAGGTGGAGACTGTGCTGAATCGTTCACTTCATTTAATGCAAATAATATTAAAGATTTATTTAAAGTTATGATGCAAATGGCAGTAGTTTTAACTTTCTCAGGTGGATGTCCTGTAGTAAAAGTAGGACGAGTTGCAGGACAGTTTGCAAAACCAAGATCTGCTGATTTTGAAGAGATAAATGGTATTAGTTTACCTTCTTATAGAGGAGATATTATTAATGATATTGACTTTACAGAAAAAGCTAGAAATCCTAAATCAAAAAGATTATTAAAAGCATATAACCAAAGTGCTGCAACAATGAACCTTTTAAGAGCATTCTCAAGAGGTGGGATGGCAGATTTAAACTCTGTTCAGTCATGGAATTTAGACTTCGTTAAAGATAATGAACTAGGTTCAAAATATGAACAAATGGCAGATAAGATTACTGAAGCGTTAAACTTTATGAAAGCATGTGGAATCACTAGTGAAAACACAGCTCAATTAAATCAAACTAATTTATTTACTTCTCATGAAGCTTTATTATTAAACTATGAACAAGCATTAACTAGAAAAGATTCTATTTCTGGTGATTGGTACAACTGTGCTGCACATATGTTATGGATTGGTGATAGAACAAGAGATTTAAAAGATGCTCATATTGAGTACTTTAGAGGTATTAAAAACCCTATTGGTTGTAAAGTTGGACCTTCTATGAAAGAAGATGAATTAATTCAATTAATTGATACTTTAAACCCAGAAAATGAAGCAGGAAGATTAAATCTTATTGTTAGAATGGGTGCAAATAAAATTGAAGATCATTTCCCTAAATTACTTGCAAAAGTTAAAAAAGAGGGTAAAAATGTATTATGGTCATCTGATCCAATGCATGGAAATACTATCAAAGCAGATAATGGTTACAAAACTAGAGATTTTGAAGCAGTATTATCTGAAGTTAGAAAATTCTTCCAAATTCATAGATCAGAAGGTACATATGCTGGTGGTATTCACTTAGAAATGACAGGCCAAGATGTAACTGAATGTACAGGAAGTACAAGTTCTGCTATTACTCAAGAAGGATTAGCTTCTAGATATAATACACAATGTGACCCAAGATTAAATGCGGATCAAGCATTAGAATTAGCATTTATGATTGCTGATACTTTAAAAGAAGCAAGATCTGAGATTATTGTTTAATTCTTTTATTTTACAAACATAAAAAAAGGGGAAGTTATTTTAACTTCCCCTTTTTTATTATAGAAACTTTTCTTTATAATCGTCTTCTTTAAAACCAACAACAACAGCGTCATTTGTTTCAACGATAGGTCTTTTTAATAGCATAGGCTCTTTCTCAAGCCATTGTACTTTACCTTCTTCATTTAGATTTAATTCTTTTAAACCTAAAGTTCTATATTTAGTTCCTCTTGAATTGAAAACTAAATCAATTCCTGCTTTCTCTACCCAAGATCTGATAGAAGTAGAAGTTGGAGTCTCTTTTTTTGTATCAATAAACTCAACTTCAATATTGTGTTCCTTAAAAAAACTTAAGGCTTTTCTAACAGAGCTTCAGGTTTTAATTCCGTAAACCTTAAACATCTATATTTCCTATTCTATAATTTTTGGTACTACAAAGTAGCCATCTTCACTTTTTGGAGCGTTTGATAAAATGTGATTTGATAATTCTAAATCTTGTTTTGCCTCATCTTCTCTTAAAGGTGTTCCACCTTCAATTGTAGAAAATGTAGCTTCAATTCCTGAAACATCAATTTCGTTCAAATTTTCAACGAAGTTAATAATATCAGCAAGTTCAGATTTAAGATTCTCTTTTTTTGCTTCATCAATTTCTAAACTAGATAGCTTAGATAATTTTGCAATTAAGTTATCATCTACAGTCATATTCTTCCTTAGATTTTATATGTTTTGCTATTTTATCACAAAAAGAGTTTGTAAGGCTTTAAGAGAGTGTACTATAGAAATAATAGTAAAATTTATATGATTATTATAGTATAGTATGGATTGTCTACAAAAAGTTATTTTATTTAATTTTAAGCAAAGTGTAAGTTTTTATGTGTCAAACTTACATTAAGTAAAAAATAAATTTAGCCAAACTTATCGCGAGGTAAGGACGGAAAGCCACGGGTCTTTGTTAGAGATAGCCGGGTTGCAACTACATATTAATACATTGCTACCCTTATACTATGACATAAATTATTTTTATTCCAATAAACTACAAAATTAGGAGTATGAAATGTTAGAGTTTTTAAAAAGAAGATTAAAAAATGACAGAGGTGCAATGGATAAAATCCTTGTTACATTATTATTAGTAATTGTTGGTGTTGCAGCAGTAATTGGTTTGAACTCATGGGTTAGTGATCAAACAGACGCAGTAAAAGATTCTGCAGCTAAGAAAATTACAGAAGTAACAACTGATGCCGCTACTCCAAGCGAATAAAAACTTAGTTTAATAAAGTAATTAAAGAATAAGACTATGGTTACTTTATCGTTTTATATCTTTTCGGCATTCTTATCTTATACTGATTGTACAAGATATAGGGTACCGAATATGATGCTTATAACACTAAGTGTTTTTTTATTAGTCTTTGGATTCTTTGAAAATAGATTAACTTTGTTTTCTTTTGTTATACCTCTTGCTATTCTAGTTTTTTTTATAGTTATTATACTTTTAAAAAGAACGATGATTTTAGGCGGTGGTGATATTAAATATATGATGGTTCTTGGGTTTTATTTACAGCCTTTTTTATTTCCTTTATTTTTATTACTTGCAGGTATTTTTCAAGCAATTTTTCTAATCTATTTTCAAAAAATTAAAAAAAGAAGAGTCGCACCTATGGTGCCAGCTATGTTTCTTGCAGCAATAGTTACTGAAGTTAGTTTCTACTTAGAAATATATCCTTTTTAAAAAGGAAGATTTATGAAAAAAGCTATAATCGATCAACTACTTATTGGTCTACTTGTTTTAGCCGGTATGTTTGCTTTTGTTGCAACTGTAAATGATGAAAGACAAGCTCGAAGTAAAATCTATGAACTTAAAAAATTAGCTGCTAATTCTGCTAATGCTATGGCAAATCATTATATGATTGAAAAAGATATTTGTTCAGCTCAAAACATTGCTAATTCAATTCTTGGAAAAACAAATCTAGGAACACAGTTACTATCTAATAATAACATCTCATATACTTGGAGAGATTCAAACACAGATGGTACACCTGATAGTGTTACTGCTACAATCTCAAATTATAAAGAAAAAACTTTTTGGTATAGATTTTTAGAACTTGATGAATTTTCAATTCCAAGTGTAAGTGCTACAAATGATGTAAATCTTGAAAATGCAAGCTATGATGTAAGTTTAAGATATGGTGGCTCAAATGCTGGGTATTTTAATATGATAGGTACTTATGAAGTTGATAGTAATGGTTGTATTACTAATCCAAATATTTTACTTGCAAATAAAAATGCTCATAATATCGGGGATGAATTAGGTAATATCAAAATGCCTCAAAGTAAAATATTTATTGTAGCAAATGGTTATAGTAAATATGGAAATAAAACTGCAAGTGTTGATAGTGCTATTGTAATTGGTGGATGTAATCCTCCAAATGCAGATTTTCCAAATGAATTTCCAAATGTAAGTATCGATGGACAAACAAATAAAGCTCCAATTTATTTCCAAGAAACAGTTTATAACAGTGATAATGGCTATGATCATATGCAAATAATTCCTAAATCTGTACATGACTTATATGTGCGATATGTGAGTGGACAAATTGATGGACAAAATCATACTTATGAGCAATGGGTAAACTATGCAATTGCAAATGATATAGAATACAAAACAGATGCTAATCATGAGTATATCTTTGCATTAGAGGATTTACCAAATGGTGGAGATAAAGATTTCAACGATATCTTATTAGATACTACAATGATTTCAGTTCCCAAAAAACTTGATCCTATGGATGTTGATAATGATGGAATTATAACAGCTAGTTGTTCCGAAGAAGTAATTGAAGAACCAATTTTAAATAAAACAACAAAACAACATTGTAATGGCATTGGAAATGGCTGTAGTAAATGTATTAATAAAGATCAAAATTGTACTAAATGGAGTGATTTTATTGATACTAGATGTGAAAATGATAGTGAATGTTATGATTGTATGTATTCAAAAACTGGATGTACTCAAAGTATTTATAATCAGTTTTTTAATCAATAAGAAGGATTGAATATGGATTATAACTCATATCAAGATAGCTCTCATATTCAAAAAGAGTTGATTTTAAGAAAAGAAAATTTTTTAGAAATTTTAAAATTGTTTGTAATGATTTCAGAGGTTGAGAAATTAACTTATTTGAAGTACGACTTCAAATATAACTCTTATATGTATGAATGTACAGTAAATGCAGAAGAAGAAATTGATGCAGATATTCACTTAATTGACTCAAGATATTCAATAGTACTAAAAGATAAAGATATTATTTTTGGAAAAATAGTTTTTGATCAGAAAGTTAGTTTTTCAAAAGCTTCTAAATCTTTAGTATATAAAGCTATTGATTCTTTAAAAAAGATATTTGAAATAGAAAAAGAACTGCAATATCAAAACGCACCATTAAACTTATATATAGTAAGTGATGATAAAAGTAGTCATTTTTCTTCTAAGTTACAAACTAATTTAGAAATGTTATTAAATGCAAATATAGATATTATTAATGATTTATCATCAATTACAAATAAACTATCACTTAAAAATTCAAAAAATATAATTATATATGCAATTGCAGATGAAGAATTAATAGCTAAAAATGAAGATTTATTAGATTTATATAATGAATTTGTAATAGTAATAGGGCCTAATAATCACTCTCTTTCTTTAAAATGTGGAAAGTTAAATATTCTAAGTTATATAGCTTATGATGATTTCTCTCCCGAACTTGTGAAAAAATATATTTTAGAAACAAAATATAAAATACAAAACAAAAATAAACTAAATAATAAAATTATTTCAATTTCTGGAGTTTGTGGTGGTATTGGTACAACTACAATTGCTATGAATGTTGCTGATATTTTAGCTCATAATAGACATGAAAAAAATGTTTTATTTATTGATTTATCAACTACAAAAGCTATTTCAAATTTATTTTTATCACAAAATCCAGTACCTAAACACTCAATTATAGATCTACTTGATGCAGGGGATTTTAATATTGAGAAAAATTTAGAATATGGTTTAGTAAAAGTGCGTGAAAATTTTTATGCAATAAATGGAATTCAAAAACATATTGATAAAGATTTATTAGATAAAGAAGAGTTTATTGAAAAGTTTTTAGACTATATTTTAAAATCAAGTGAATCTTTTAACTATATTATTATTGATGTTGGGGTTGCTGATGCTTCTCCTATTAAAAGTACTATTTATGATCTAGCAAATGAGATTTGGGTTTTAACAGAACTTGCTATTCCTCATGTTTCAACTCTTAAAACATTTTACTCGCTTATGAAAAGAGCAGGGCTTAAAGATAAAATGAGTTTTATTGTAAATAGAGTTAATTCATTAAATGAAATATCAATGAATGACTTTGACTCAATTATGAGTACTTCTATTAGTGATGATGTTTTAGAGTATGAAAAAATCCCAAATGATTATGAAACATTAGGTAAGTGTTGGAACTATTGTGAGTTAGCAAGTCAATTATCTAAAGATTCTACTTTTGTAAATCAAATTACAAAAATACTTAAAAATAGAGAGTATATAGAAGAAGATAGAGTGATTCAAAAACAAAAAAAGAGTCTATTTTCAATTTTTAAGAAGGCTAAATAATGAGAAATCTTAGGTTTTTAATCGAAAACGAAGAGAATAAAAATGATGCAAAGCTAAATACATCAGTATCAGATGATCAAAAAGAAGAAAAATCTTTTGAAGTAATTAGTGAAAAAAAGATTAAAAAAGTAAAAGAACAATCACAACAAGACAATATTATATTTCCTAAAATATATGAGGATGAAAAACTTCTTGAGATTGCATATGATATTAATGATTCATTTTTTCTAAACCTTAAATCAGATAAAAAACTAACAAGAGATAAACTTGAAGAAGTTTTACCTGAATTTATTTTATCTTTTAGAAGAACAGAAGGTTTAGAAAAAGAGATTTTAGAACATATAAAAGAGTTGATTATCAACAATATTATAGGTTATGGGCCTATTAGTTCAATTATGGATATTACAAGAGGTGGGCTTAATGATATTATTGTAAATACAAAAGATTACATTGATATTATTTATAAAGGTCGAACTGTTGTAACTCCTTATACTTTTAGAAGTGAAGAAGAGTTGCGAAAAACTATAGATAAGATGCTTGCTGAAAATAATAGAAAAATTGATGAAGCTCATCCTATTGTTTCTAGTAAACTTCAAGATGGTTCAAGAGTTGAAGTTCAAATTCCTCCTATTGCTGCAAATGATGGTTCATGTATTACTATTAGAAAGTTTAATGAAATCCCACTTTTACTTGAAACACTTATTGAGACAGGTCAAATGGATTATAAAATGGCTTATTTCTTACTAAAAGTTGCAAAAGGAAAATGTAATATTATTGTATCTGGTGGTACTTCAAGTGGTAAAACTACTTTCTTAAATGCAATGACTAGGTTTATAGAAGCAAATGAACAGCTTATGGTTATTGAAGATACAAGAGAAATGCAACCTCAAATGCCTTGTCACTCAATTAGACAGTATGAAGCTAGAATGGCAAATGAAGAAGGTAAGGGTGCTATTACACTAGATTATTTATTAAGATCAGCTCTTAGATCAAGTCCAAGAAGAATTGTAGTAGGTGAGTGTAGAGGTCCTGAAATTGTAGTTATGTTAAATGCCATGAATACAGGGCATCCAGGATCAATGACTACTGTTCATGCTGATGATACAAAAGAAGCCCTTGTAAGAATTGAAAATATGTATTTAGAAGCTAGGCCAACAGCTAACATTAACTTTATTCGAGCACAGATTGTATCTGCTGTTGATATTATAATTCAGCTTATTCGTTTCCCTGATGGTTCAAGAAAAATTACAACAATATCTGAAATAGAGAGAAGAATAGAAGATAATGCAGTGATTTCTTTAAATAATATTTTTGAATTTAAAAGAGATACAAGTGATTTAAAGAAAACAAAGGGTGAGTTTAAAGCAGTTTCCACACCATCACGAATAGTTGAACAAATGAATATGTACGGTGTTGATATTGATTTAAGTATTTTTCAACCAGATTTTGAAATGCCAAAATCAATGTTAATTGATGAATTAGAAAAAGATTTACCATCTAAAATGTGTGGTTGGAAAGATGAGTTTATGAAGATTTTTGAAGATGAGGATCCTTTATTATATGATAAATGGCCTCACTTTAAAGATGTATTATAAAGGTTAGATTTTATGGATTCAACGGTAATAGTATTAATAGTTATCATACCAGTATTATTAATAACAACAGGATATTTTCTTTATAAATATTACCTTGAATATAATAAAAAAAATAGAATAATCTCTATTTTATTAGAAGATACAAATAAAATTTTAGAGGAGAATAAAAAGAAAGAACAACTTAGTAAAAAAGATGGTAGTTTTTTAAGAAACAAGTTGGCATTTGCAGGGTTTAATCAACGTTTTGCAGAAGTTTATTTTATATTTATTTCATTAGCTTTTGGGATTTTATTAAGTCTGTTTATAAGTTTTTTAGTAAGTTCAAAAGTAATTTTAGGAAGTTTGTTTGTTATAGCTTCTTTTGTACCTTTTTTAGTATTAAAGAAGATAATTGGAAATAGAAAAGAAGAGTTCAATGTTGGACTAAAAATCATTATTGATAAAGTTACTAGTATGATGAAAAGTGGGGTTGGGTTTGAACAGAGTTTAAAAAAATCTGTAATAACTTCAAAATCAAAATTTACAAGAGAAGTTTTTAATATCTATATTAATGAAAAAGATATTATTGGTGAAGAAAAATGCTTCAAAAAAATGTTTGATATTGTTGAATCTAAAGAGCTTAGAATCTTTTATTTAGTTATTTCAATTGGTAAACAATCTGGTGGTAAGTTTTCAAATACACTTGAAACACTTAGAAAAACACTACATGATCAAGAAGAAATAAAACAGCAAATTTTATCATCAACACAAGAGATTAGAATTGGTTCTTATATGATTATTGCTTTAGTGATTTTCTTATATTTTATGCTAAATCAGTCTTTAGACGATGTTTTAAATGAACATTTTTTTGAGTCAAATGAGGGAAATATTCAAATGTTTTTTATTATTGTATGGATTGCATTTGGACTATTTATAAACAAAGTAATGGCAAAGGTTAAGTGATGAGTCTTTTATATTTTATACCATTAATTTTAGTAATAGCTTTAATCATAGGCTGGTTCTTTTATGATGGAAGTTCAAGAAAAAAACAAATTGTACTTTTATCTAAACTTGATACTTTAGCAATTGTTGATAAACAAAAAAAATTAAAAACTGACTCATCAGGTGATAATTTAACTATACGATTAATTCAAGCAGGAATTACAAAAAAAGAATACCATGAGGGAAGACTTGTATTTACTGTTATGGGATTATTTATAGGTATTGCACTTCCTTTATTTTTCTCTTTAAAAATTGGGCTTATTGGTATTGCTGTTGGTTTGATTTGTGTATTTTTTGGTGGAAGAATTTATCTTGCAATCTCAAAGGCTGAAAGAGTTGAAAAAATAAACAATGATTTAGGAACATTTTTAAACTTAGTAAATGTAATTTTAGAAGCAGGGGGAGGTTTAAAAAATGCCTTTTTCCAAGTATCTAGAAAAGCAAATGGGATTATTGATGAAGAGTTATTAAAAGAGATATCAATTTTAGAGTATGAAATGACGAATTATTCAACTAAGAAAGCCTATGAAAATTTAAAGAAAAGAGTTGATAGTGAAGATATGAGTAAGATTATTGACTTCTTAATTTTAAGTGAAGAAACAGGTATTGGTGTAAAAAATATTTTTGCTACTCAAAGTGAAGAAATGAGACAAGAAAAGTTTTACAAAATCAAAGGAAAAGTTAGTACTTTAAATCTATATTTAATGTTAGTAATTTTTGTATTTGTATTGCCTTCAGTGGCAGCATTTATACTATTTCCGATGATGGCTGGTAAGCTTGATATGTCGATGTAAGGGATGAACCATGAAGTTTAATAAAGAAATAGCAATAATTTTAGTGCTTGTATCACTACTTTTTTCAGCAGTAGGAATATCTTTTTATCTTTATAAAAAAAATCAAAATATTATAAAAAGTAAAAATGAAATGGTAACAGTATATATTGCCAAAAAAGATTTGAAAAAAGATACTTTACTTACAAAAGAGCATCTTAATAAAACTACAATAGCAAGACAATATATTTTAAATAAACCACTTGTTTTAAAAGAGATTTTAAATAAATATACAAAAGAATCTATTTATAAAAATGAAATTTTTATTAAGAAAAAACTATCACCAAGTATTGTAAAAGATAGTAAAGAGAAGATTATACCTTTTGAAAAAAATAGTTATAACATGGCTTTTAAACTTTTTAGAAATCCAAACTTTTCGGTGGAACCAAATGATATTATAAATATAATTTCTGCATATCCAAGAGATTTAAAAAAATATTCAAAAAAAGAATCGAATGAATTTGATGTTCAATATATTGCAAGAAATGTAAAAGTTTTAGGTTTTTTAAGAGATGGACATGGTAGTTTAAAAAGTATAGTAAAGAAAAAAATCAAAGTAATTGAGAAAAAGAAAAAAGTTGATAAAGTAATTGAAGTAAAAGCTGATGATGTTATTTTAGATGTTGATGATTTAGGTTTATTAGCTTTAATTGATCACTATAATAAAGGTAAACAACTTTGGATGGTTAAGACAAAATATAAAGAGATTACTGAACCTATAATAAAAATAGAAAAGGCTTTAAAAATTGCAAAAAAAGTTGAAGCTAAAAAAGAGAAGAAAAAGTTTGTTCGAAAAAACTTCCCTTATAAATGGTATAAATCAAGTGCTTCTTCATTTATCCATGAGGCAGTAATTGAATATAAAGATAAACCAGATTTAAATAAAACAAAGAAAATGAGCTTTTCAAAAAGTGGTGCTAACACTTGTAATAAAAGAGATAAACTACTTTTAGTTACTGCTAGATATGCAAATGTAAGAGCAAATTTTTCTATAAAATCAAGACTAGTAAAATCATTACATAAAAACTATGTGGTGCCTTATGTTTCTGTATCAACAGATGATACAAGTTGGTATAAACTATGTGATGGAAACTATATGCATAAAAGTATAGTAACACCTATAGCTTATGAAAAAGTTTCAAAATATTTAAAGAAATAAGATGAAAACTAAAATTAAAAAAAATAGCAATATGAAAGATGCCATAGTAGAAAATATTTTATTATGGATGATTATGTTTATTGGTTTTGTAAGTCTATTTTTTATGATTTTAGATTATTCAAAAATATTAAGAGTAAAAGATAATATGAGTTCACTAAGTGATTATGGTTCAAGAATGATAGCTTTAGACAAAAATGAGAGTGATATAATTTCTGGATTAAATAATCTAAAGTCAAACACTGTTGTTGATATTGTAGCTGCTGATTTAGTATGTAATACTGATGCTGGAACAGATAATTATCAAGCAATTTTTAATACGCAAACTACATATACAAATTCGGTTTTTACAACTGGTGGAGCAAATAATATTGTTTCAAGTTCTGTTGTTTTTAATGAAGTAAATAGTTCACAAATTGAGTGTACTTTAACAATAAGCATTTCAAATTAGGAGATTGGTATGAAAATTTTTATAAGAGTTATAATAAGCATACTAATAGTAAATACATATGTATTTTCTGCACAGATGAGTAATAAAGTATTAAATGAAAGTGATATTAAAAATGGAACAGTTTTTATAGTTGCGAATAGTTTTAAAGTTATTAAATTTAATAAAAGTATAAAAAGAATTCAATTAACAAATAGTGATAATATTACTGCTGAATTTATAGAAAGTACTAAATTACCTTTAAGTAAAATCAGAATTTTTGCTAGAAAAACTAGTAATGAAAATGCTTTGATTACTTTTAGAGATAGTTCAACTTTACAATTATCATTTAATATAATTAAAGATATCAAAGATATTATTGTTTTAACTCAACAAAAATATCCAAACTTAATAGTAAAACAAATCAATGATAATATTGTTTTACAAGGTAATATCAAAAACGATAAAGAGAGAAAAAAGCTTTTAGATATCTTTACAAAAGCAAGTGTTGATGTTGAGAAAAAAGTAATTGATATGCTTAAAATTGATAAACCAGTAAAAATGGTAAGAGTGAAACTTTATGCTGTTGAAATAAACAATGATAAGGGTGAAACTATTAAGCATAATTGGGTTTTATCTAGAAAAAACTATTACAATGTAGTTGATCCAACAACTAAACTTGAAACAAATCAACCCTTAGGTGGAGATAAAAACTCACTAGTTAATAATCAAAGAAATTTTGGGGTTGAAGATGCATTAGATAGTATTATGAAAAATGCTGTAACTCTAAGTGGTGGGCTTACTGGAACTGCAAACTATTTAGGAAAGTTCTTTAATGTAGGGCTTACATTAAATTATTTATCAAGTAAGGGAGTTGCAAATATTTTAGATGAAACTACTCTTATTACTTTAGAAAAAGATAAATCAAAATTCCATGCAGGTGGAACTATATATTTAAAAGCACAGTCTTCAACAGCAGAAGGGCTTCCAACTACTGAGATTAAACCTATTAATTATGGACTGCAACTTGAAATTGCTGCAAATAATATTGTAGATGATGATTATGTTCAACTAAATATAAATACTAAGTCAACACAAATTGATTGGGTAAATCAAGTTGATGGAATTCCTAGTTTTATTGATAAGTCTATAAACACTTCTGTTATTGTTCAAAATAAATCTACTATTGTTTTAGGTGGGTTAATGAAAAGCTCAAACTCGAAAGATATAGATAAAATACCTTTACTTGGAGATATTCCAGTACTTGGGTTTTTATTTAAAAGTAAGGCTTTTAAAGAAGGAAAAAGTGAGTTAGTTTTTTTTATTACGCCTGAGATTGTAGATCCTACAAAAAACAATCAAAAGGAATTGTTAGCTTCAAAAATAGAAGTTATTCAAAGTTTAAAACCAGAAGGTGAAGCTTTAAATAGAATAGAAAATAAAAAGCCTGATGAAAAATAAAAAAAGAGGAATTACTTCTCTCTTTTTTTATAAAACTCTGCTCTAAACTCATCCCATCTATCTTCTAAAATAGCTTCTCTTGATTGAGTCATAAGATTTAAATAGTAGTGAATATTGTGAATAGAAGTTAATCTATTAATTGTAATTTCACCAGCTCTAAATAAGTGGTTTAAATATGCTCTTGTAAAGTTTTGACAAGTATAACAATCACACTCTTCATCAAGAGGTCTTGTATCTTCTTTAAACTGTGCATTTCTGATATTTAATCTTCCAGTTGAAGTAAATAAAGTACCATTTCTTGCATTTCTAGTAGGCATTACACAATCAAACATATCAACACCTCTATGGATGTTTTCAATTAAATCCTCAGGAGTTCCAACACCCATTAGGTATCTTGGTTTATCTTCTGGCATAAATTGTGTAGTCCACTCAACTGTATCATACATATCTTGGTTTGGTTCACCAACGCTTAATCCACCAATTGCAAATCCATCATAATCTTCTAGGGCACATAATTGTTTAGCAGAAATCTCTCTAAACTCTTTATCTGTTCCACCTTGAATAATAGCAAAGATATTTTGATCTACTCCAATACCTTTTTCTTGTTGTGATTTATGATATTTAATAGCTCTTTTAGCCCAATCAGTAGTTCTTTCAATTGACTCTTTGATTCTCTCTTTAGTATTTGGTAAGGCTACTAAATCATCTAAAATCATCATAATATCAGAACCTAATTCATATTGTGTATTTAGTACTGATTCTGGTGTAAAGTAGTGTTTACTTCCATCAATATGTGATTTAAACATAATCCCATCTTTGTCAGGTTTTGAGTTATCACTAAGTGAGAAGGCTTGGAATCCTCCTGAATCAGTTAAAAATGAATTTGGGAACTTTGAAAAACCATGTAATCCACCCATTTTTTTTACTATTGGGCTTCCTGGTCTTAAATATAAATGGTAAGTATTACCAAGGATGATTTTTGCACCCATTGAAAGTAAATCATTAGCATCTAGTGCTTTTACTGTTCCTTGAGTTCCTACTGGCATAAATACTGGTGTTTTAATAGTACTGTGAGCAGTTGTTATAGTTGCGGCTCTTGCTTTGTTTCTTGTTGCTTCTAGTTTAAATTGCATAAATTTAAAAACCTTTTTTTAAAATTTCGCAATTATACCTAAAGTGAGTTGATAATAAAGTTTTTAGTTCCCTCTAAAAATTAATTTATTTCTTCCTGAGCCTTTTGCTTCATAAAGGGCATTGTCTGCTCTGCTTAATAAAGTATCAATAGTATCATTTTGTGTTTTTTGAGCAATTCCTAAACTAATAGTAAATTCTATATCTTGATATCTTAAATTTTCAACACTAGCTCTTAATTCTTCAATCTTATCTATGTGAGTTGAGTCTGTACTATTATAAATAATTGCAAATTCCTCTCCTCCTAATCTTCCAAAAGCGTCATCTTCATGAAGTTTATCACTAATAGTTTTTGTTAGTAAGATTAGTATTTCATCGCCTAATTTGTGTCCATATGTGTCATTTAAATCTTTAAAATTATCAATATCAATCATAACTGCATAAAGATCTTCTCCTGATGTTTTAAACTTTTCATTTGCTAATTTGAAAAAGTTTCTACGATTATTTATTCCTGTTAAAGGATCAGTGGAAGCTAAAAGTTCTAGTTCTTTTGTTCTTAATGATATTTTTTCTTCTAAGGTGTTATTTAATTTTATAAGTTCTTGATTTTTTTGAATGAGTTCTTTTTTTAGTCTAACAGGTTCCATTGATTTTATAATAGACTCTATGATGTTGTAAATTTGAATAGGTTTTAAAATATATGAAGTAACTCCCAGTTCAATAGCTTTTTTTAAATAAGATATTTCTTGGTGGGCAGTTGTAATAATAATAGGAATATCATTTCTAATTTTTTGTATTTCTTCAACCATCTCAAGACCATTCATAATTGGCATTGATAAGTCTGTTAAGATAATATCTATATTATTTACATTTTCTTTAAATTTTTCTAAACCTTCTTTCCCATTTGATGCGTCAATTACTATAGCACTTACTAATTTTAATGTAATAATAGTATTACTTTTTATAGTTTCATCATCTTCAACGTATAAAATAGTAAGATCTTTTAGTATTTTGTCATTCATTTAACATCTTTATTTTTAATTATTAAATATTATTGCGTATTTTTACTAAAAATTAAATTTTTAAAATTTGTAGTAATCTAGTAATAGTCATAAGATAGTATTATTTTTGGATATACTACAATATAAGAAGAGAAATTGGGAGTAGAAAATAAATGAAAATCGTTATATTATTGGTTGTTTTAACAAACCTTATGTTTGCAAATAACAAGAATATCTCTTTGAAAGAAGCAATTAATATTGCATTAGAAAATAACAAACAAAATAAAATTTCAAAAATAGCCTTAGAAATAGCACAGGCTCAATATAAACAAGCTTTAAGCGCAAATTATCCAACTATAAATGCAATGGTTGCAGGACATAGAGTAAAAGAAGATAGTAATTTTCAAATGAAAGGTGATATCTCATTACCTGCTGAACTTACTGTACCACTTAATGCAGGATTAGGAATAAATATTGATAGTATCAAATTAGATTCAAAAGTTACAGCATATGGTAGAGATACAATAAAAAGTTCAATTAATATGATGTATGCACTTTATACAGGAGGTAAGGTTTCTTCTTTAATTGAGCAAGCTAAATTAAATAAACTTCTTGCAATGAATAGTATAAAAAGAAGCAATGAAACAGTTATTTTAGATGTAAAAAAATATTTTTACGGATTTTATTTAACAAACGAATTACATAAAATTGCCCAATCTACATTAAATAGAATGGAATATATCTCAGAACTTACAAAAGAGTTTTATGAAAGTGGAGAATCTTTAAACGTTAAAAAAACTGACTACTTATCTATTCAAGTTACAGTTGCTTTAATAGAATCAATTGTGGCAAAACTTGAAGCAAATAAAACTTTAGTAAAATCCGCACTAATTAATTCTCTTGGTTTACCATATGATTCACAAATTGATATTTCTTATGATCAAGAAGATTTATTACCTACAAATTATAAACTAGATGAATTAGTAAAAGAAGCTTACAAAACAAATAGCGATATACGAAAAATGGATATTGCATTAAAAATATCAAGTGAGCAGATAAAAGAACAAGAAGCAGGGCATCTTCCTAGTATTGGATTAATGGGTTCTGTTTCAAATACTTATAACTCTTATGAATTTGGTGTTTTAAATGATGATCAAGCAAATTCATGGGATATAGGTTTTGCAGCCACTTTACCCTTATTTGATGGACTTAGAACAACAAATAAAATTAATGAAAAAAAACTTGAGCAAAAGAAATTATATTTGATTCAAGATATGTTAAAAGAGGGTGTTTCTTTACAAATTAAAAATGAATTAACTAATGCCTTAATTGGTTATAAGCAAGTTCAAACATTAAAAAAAGCTAGAAATTTGGCAAAACAAAATAGAGTTTTAAATATAAAGGGTTATCAAATTGATGCAATTGAGCCTCAAAAAGTTATAGAAGCTCAGTATATTGAAGCATATGTAAAAGCAGATTATTTAAAGTATGTACATGATTATTTGATTTCATTATCTAAAATTGATAATTTAGTAGGTGTAGAACTTAAAAAATAATCAAGAGTAAAATACTTAACTTTAATTAAATAAGTGAAATTTAGCAATAATATATAATTATTATTAAAATAGTTAAAATCTGAAAGAGTTAAATGAAAAAAATAATTATACTTTTCTTCATGTTTTTTACTTTTGTATTATCAGAAAGTAAAATGCCTGTAGTTAACCTAGGCTTTTTATATCAAAATATTTATGTTTCTCAAAAAGAGGCTGGTATAGCATTTAAAGCATGGATAAATAAACTAGAAAAAAGAACTGATATTAAAATTAATGTGAAGTTTTATGAAGATCAAGCAACTATTCTTGAAGATTATCTTGATAAAAAAACTTTAGATACTATTATGATTAATCCTGTTATTTTTTTAAAAAACAGAGCTATTTTAAAAAGAATATCAAAAAAATATTATACTTTTCAAATTGGTGATGAAAAATATATAAAATACTATTTAATAAAAAACAAAAAAATTAAAAAAGATATTTCAAAAAGATTACAAAATCTTGATATTGTATTTAATGCAGAAGACTCGGCTGCGAAGTTATGGTTTGATAAATATACTTTAGAGAATTTTGGAAAACCATATAGAAGTGTAGTTTCAAAAGAGATAAATTTAACAAAACAAATAAAAGTTATATATGAAGTGTTTTTTAATCAAAATACTTTAGCTGTAGTAAGTAATGAACTTTATGATACAGCAGTAGAATTAAATCCACAACTTAAAAAAGATTTAGAGATAATATCTCAATCTCCTAGAATGTTTTCAATTATTTTTGGGATGTTTAATAAAAATCTATCTGAAGAAACTATGATGAAACTTACTACTATTATTAATGAGTTTAACACAACATCTTATGGACAAGATATTCTTGCAATTGCTTCATTAAATAAAGTTGTTTATATTACAGATGATGAATTAAAGAAGTATGAAAAATTTTATAAAGAATATCTAAAATTAAAAAATCAGTATAGAAGAAAGTAATAAATGTTCTCTTTAAAAAGCAATAAATTATTTATAAAAGTATTTAGACTCTTGTTCATTGGAATTATTTTAATATCTGTAACTTTTGGATTTATTGGAATCACTTTACAAAAACAATCTATTTTAGAACTTCTTCATTCAGGAGCAAAAAGTTTAGCTCAATCAATCACTTTTGTCTCTTCTGATGCATTAATCATTGATGATAATTCGTATTTGATTGAATTTAATAGTGAATATATTAGAAAAAATGAAAAAATTAAAAATGTAATTATTGCAAAAAATGATGGCACATATTTTAATATTAAGAAGAACTCATGGTCTTATGAAAAAACAATTCCAGATACTTTAAAAAAGATGCAAACAGAAGAAGAATCTTATGCAATTTTGTATTCTGATGTCTTAAATGAGGAAGTTTTTCATTATACTTATCCTATTTATTTTTCAGGTATATCATGGGGATGGCTGCATTTAAGTTTTGATTTAAAAGAGTATAATGAAAGAATTTCTAGTATGTATTTACAGTTTTTCTATTTACTTATTTCTTTAACAGTTCTATTTTTTATTATTGCTTATTATATTGCTAAATTATTCTCAGCCCCTATTATTGAGCTTAATAAAACAGTATCTTCTATTACTTCTGATAATTTAGATGTACGGGTAGAAACCCTAAGAGATGATGAAATTGGTGAATTATCAAGGGCTTTTAATAATATGATTTCCCAATTAAGTACATCTCAAAAAAGATTAAAAAATTCACATGAAGATTTAGAAAGAAGAGTACAAAAACGTACAGCAGAGATTAAACTTGCAAATGAAAGTTTGGAAGATAAATCCCATGAACTAAGTGAATTAAATAAAAATCTTGATACAAAAGTAAAACTTGAAATTGAAAAAAGAAGAAAGCAAGAAGAGATGCTTTTACAACAATCAAGACTTGCTGCAATGGGTGAAATGGTTGGAAATATTGCTCACCAGTGGAGACAGCCTTTAAATGCTTTAAGTATTATTATTCAAAATATCGCTTTATCTTATCAAATGGGTAAATTAAATGAAGAGTTTATGCAAAAATCTGTTGATGAATCTATGGATTTAACAACAATGATGTCAAAGACTATTGATGATTTTAGGCACTTCTTTATGCCAAATAAAAAGAAAAAAGACTTTTTATTAAGTAAGAGTTTAAATAGCTCACTTGAACTAATTGGTTCTACTTTTAAAAACTATAATATTGAAGTTCATAAAGATATAAATGAAAACTTATATGTAACAGGTTTTCCAAATGAATTTGCCCAAGCTTTACTAAACGTATTATCAAATGCAAAAGATGCATTGATTGAAAATAAAATTAAAATGCCAGAAGTTTATGTTTCTTTGAAAAAAGAAAATGACAAAGGTATTATTTATATAAGAGATAATGCCGGTGGAATAAAAGAAGATATTTTAAACAAAGTTTTTGAACCATACTTTACTACAAAAGAACAAGGTAAGGGTACGGGAATTGGTCTTTATATGTCTAAGATTATTATTGAGCAAAATATGAAAGGTAAAATCTACGCTAGAAATGTAGATAATGGTGTTGAGTTTATAATTGAAATGCCTTTAAAAAGTGATGAAGTAAAAGTTTTAACTAATGAAAAAGTTTGATTTTTTTCATAAACTAAGTTTGGAGGATAAGAAATTTTTAGAAGAAAATTCTAAATATATTGAAGCTCCTATAAATACTACTCTTTTTTATCAAGGGGATATCTGTGAGGATATATTACTTCTTGAAGAAGGAGAGGTAAAGCTTTTAATTTATGGGGAGATTGGTGAAGAAATCTCATTATATGAAATTAGTAAAGGTGAACAGTGTATTATTAACACTTCAAGCACTTTATCAAATACAAAAACAATTGCTACGGCTCAAACTACTAGTGATATTAAAGGTTGGTTAGTTCCAAGAGATATTACAAAGCAACTTATGATTAAATCTCCTTTTTATCAAGAATATATTTTTACCTTGTTCTCTTTAAAATTTAATGCTTTAACTACGTTAATAGAAGATATTAAATTTAAAAGACTTGATGTTAGAGTTTTAGACTTTTTAAAAAAACAAAATGAGCAAGTGATTTTAATAACACATGAAGAAATTGCAAATGAACTTAACACTTCAAGAGTTGTAATAAGTAGAATTTTAAAAAGCTTAGAAAATAAAAAATATATTAAACTTCACAGAAAAAAAATCGAAATACTTTAGTTATGTAACACAGGTTACTGAAATAAAAAATTAATTCATATATCATGTCTTTATAAAAATTAAAAGGACTAAAAATGAATAAAAATTTAGGGAAAACTGATAGAATAATTAGGATAATATTAGGAATTATTATTCTTGCTGTAGGAATTATTAATACCTCACTATTAGGACTAATTGGAATTATTCCTTTAGCTACAGCACTAATGGGCTGGTGTCCACTATATACACCTTTTAAGATAAATACTTGTTCAAAAGAATCTTGTGAAAAATAAAGATTTATTATTAAAAACATTTACTTTTTAGTGAGTGTTTTTATTTTGTAATTTATCTGAAATCTACTCTTAATTTTATTAAGATATAATATCTAAATGAAAAAGATATTGATTATTTTAGATGGTATAGTTGCAAAGAAATTAATGCACAGAATTGTAGATTCTAATACAGGTGATAATGCCTATGATGTTATTTACATGAGTGATGTGATTTTACCAGTACAGAAACCTTCCAACTTCACTTTCTACAAGTTTGATCCTACTTCAAAATCTAAACTAGCAATGGTTTTAGATAAAAACATACATACAGAAGTTCTAATTGCTTTAAACTCAAAAGATGAAATGTTAAGTGTAATTAAAAATATTAGGAATCATAAGCAAAACCTTCAATTAACAGTATTAGATTATTGGGGACTAAATATTGAAGATGCCAATGTAAATGTTTACAAAGGAATTGATGTTTTAGCAAACGGTATGGTTGAAAGACTTCCAAATATTCCTGTTGTTGCCCAAAATATTGGTCTTAAACAAGGTGAGATTATGGAGATTAGAGTTCCTTTTGGAAGCTCTTATGCTTATAGATATATTGGTTCTATTGAGCAAAAAGAGTGGAGAATATTTGGACTTTATAGAAACCAACAACTTGTAAATATTAAACCAACACTTGTAATCAAACCAAATGATGTAATTTTAATAATTGGAAAACCTTATGTTTTAATGCAAGTTTATAATGCAATTGGTAAAACACAAGGACAATTCCCAATGCCATTTGGACATAATATTTATCTATATTTAGATTTATATTTACAAGATAAAAAAAGTGTTAAAAAAGCTGTAGAAGAAGCAAAAGTATTAAATCAAAGATTAAAAAATCACAAACTTATAGTAAGAATAACAAGACCAACAACTGTTGGTATTATGAATTATATAAAAGATGAATTTAGATACTTCAATAGTATTATTTTAAGAATTGATTATGGAAATAAAGGCTTTAGCAAAATTCTAAAAGAAGATTTTAGAAAATATGATATTGGAATGATGATTTTAACAAAACAAATGTTTAAAGATAAAGAACAAATCAGACATATTTTAGATTTAAAAGTGCCAATATTTAAGCTTGGTGATGAAAAACTGAAATCTGTAAAACAAACAGTTGTTATGTTAAATGATACTCATTCATATGAACAAATTTCTCCAATTGTTTTTGATGTTGCAAGTCAAATTAAAACAAAAACAAAAATCTTTGATTTAGACCCAATTGGGGAAGAAGAAAATAAATCAAATTTATTAGATCATTTTGAAAACTTATCAAAAATATTTAATGAAAAAATAGAAATTGTATCTAGCAATGAAAATCCAGTAAGAGAACTAAAAAAGCAGAAAAGTATGCTTCAAATCTTGCCTTTAAAAGAAGATATGTTCAAAAAAAGATTTACTTGGAAGATTTTTTATACAAATAGTGATTTTATTTCATTTGATATGAATAAATACAATCAATTATTAATACCTATTGTAGAAGACTAAATGAGAGGAAAATAAAGAATGAATTTTGAAAAATACCCTTTTGAAAAATTAACAGAAATTTTAGCTGATGTAATTCCTACTGAAGAGTATGAATTATCTGCTTTAACTATTGGTGAACCAAAGTTTGAAACACCACAATTTATACAAGAATCACTTAAAGATTCAACATCATTTTTACAAAAATATCCTGCAAGTGCTGGTTTACCTGAACTTAAAAAAGCAATGTTAGGATTTGTATCTACTAGATTTAATGTAGATTTAGAAATGAGTGAAATTATTCCTACTTTTGGAACTAGAGAAGTTTTATTTAACTTTCCTCAATTTGCTTTATTTGATAAGAAAGATCCAACTATTGCTTTTACTAATCCTTTTTATCAAATTTATGAAGGTGCAGCAATTGCAAGTAGAGCAGAAGTAATTCATATTAATTTAACTAAAGAGAATGATTTTAAAGCAAAACTTAGTGATGATGAGCTTAAAAAATGCGATCTAGTAATTTTAAATTATCCAAATAATCCAACTTCTGCTGATATGACAGCAGATGAGCTTGGTGTTTGGGTTCAAAAAGCTTTAGAATTTGATTTTATTTTAGTAAATGATGAGTGTTATTCAGAAATCTATTTTGATGAAAATGATAAGCCAGCTTCATTATTGGAAGCTAGTATTAAAGTTGGAAATGACAAATTTAAAAATGTATTAGTAATGAACTCAATTTCTAAAAGAAGCTCAGCTCCAGGATTACGATCTGGATTTATTGCTGGTGATGCTAAGATATTAAAAGATTATATGAAGTATAGAACTTACGTTGGTTGTGCTTCTCCAGTACCTTTACAGCTAGCTGCAGCAGCTGCTTGGAGTGAAGAGACTCATGTGGAATATTTCAGATCTGTTTATAAAAAGAATTTTGAGTTAGCAGAAGAGCTTTTAGGTATAAAACCTCCAAAAGCAACTTTTTATATTTGGCTAGAAGTTGAAGATGAAATAGAATTTACAAGAGAACTTTATAGACAAAAAAATATTAAAGTATTACCAGGTTCTTTCTTAGGTAGAGAAGGAATTGGAAAAGGTTATGTAAGAATTGCCTTAGTAGAAAATGAAGAAAAAACAAAAGAAGTATTAACTAGATTAAAGGATTTTATTGATGGATAAAAATGAACTAAATGAAGCGAGAACTAACCCAGATTTTTTAAATTATTTAGAAGAAACTAGAGTTAAATCTATGGAAGAGCAAAATATCTCTGCTATGTATGAGACTTTGGATTCTATGTTAGTTTTAGGTTTAGATGAAGAAAAAATCAATAAACTTTATGAACAAATTTTAAAAACAGCATTTGAAAATGTAGAAAAAATTGTAAATGAAAACAAAAAGCTAAATTTAGTTGATGATAATTTACTTTACGTAAGAGCTTTTTATGAGCATGCTATTGAGAAATGGTCATATGACAATTATGATGGAGCAAAAGAATTATTTTTTGTTTTAGCAAATATTATCGAAGATGAACTTTTAGAAAAAGGTTTAAATGTTTTAATTATTGCACTTAATGATAAAATTTCTGTAGATGAATTCTATGAAACAAAAGTTGATTTTGATAAGAATAGTGAACATGAGCAATATGGTTATTTCATGGTTGATTTTAACTTTGATACAGATACATATTTAGAAGAAAATAAAGAACTTTTAACAGAACAATATTCAAAATTACAACACTTACTGGACGCTTAATGAAAGTACATTTTATAGGAATAGGTGGAATAGGTCTTTCTGCCTTAGCAAGATTTTTAAATAATGATGGTCACCAAGTTTGTGGTTCTGATATGAAAAGTTCACCTATTACAAAAGAACTTGAGAATGAAGGTATAAAAGTTTCATGTCCTCAAGATGCTTCTAATATTTCTGAAGATTTAGATTTAGTAATTTACTCAGCAGCAGTAACTGATGAAAACCCAGAATTAATGGAATCAAGATTAAAACAGATTAGAACATTATCTAGAAAAGAAGCTTTACCAATTATCTTAGGTGATAAGAAAAATTACTGTGTTGCAGGTGCTCATGGTAAGTCTACAACTACGGCAATTTTAGCTTCTATTTTAAATTCATCTGCATTAATTGGAGCAATCTCAAAAGACTTTGATTCAAATTTTAGATATGTAAATGATTTAGTTGCTTTTGAAGCAGATGAATCTGATGCATCATTTTTATTATCAAATCCATATTGTTCAATTGTTACAAATGCAGAACCTGAGCATATGGAGTATTACTCGTATGATGAAGACAAATTCTTTGGGGCATATGAAAAGTTTATTAATATGGCTAAAAAAAGAGTTTTAAATGCAGAAGATGAGTATATTAAAAAACTAAATATAAATGAAAAAGATTGTACTTGTCTTTATCCTTCTAAAGATATAAAAAACATATCTTATGTATTAATAGATAATGAACCACATACTAAATTTGAACTTTTAGATTTAGGTGTATTCGAAGTTTGGGGATTTGGTTTTCATATTGCACTAGATGCTTCTTTAGCAATACTTGCAGCTCTAGAAGAGCTTGATGTTGAAACTATAAGAAAAAACCTTTTAGACTATAGAGGAATTAAAAAAAGATTTGATGTTGTTCAATCTAATTCTGCATTTGTAGTTATTGATGATTATGCACATCATCCAACTGAAATAGAAGCTACAATTAAATCAGTTATTGAGTATGATAATATCAAAAAAATGACTAAAAAAGTTGTAATTTGGCAACCTCATAAGTACTCAAGAACAATAGATAATCTTGATGGATTTAAAGCATGTTTTGCAGGATGTGATGAGTTGGTAATTTTACCAATATGGACAATTCCTGGTGAAAAGAAAGTAGATATAGATTTTGAAAAAGAGTTCAAAAAATATAATCCAATTTTCGCTCACTCATTACAAACAAGTGAAGGTAAAATCCAATTAATTAATGATAATAAAGTAATAAAATCTTATGAAGATGGAATAATCCTAGGAGTAGGAGCTGGAGATATAACGTATCAATTACGTCATTAGTGCTTTTGTAACCATTTAATAATTAATAAATATTATTATTGTAGAATATAATTAGTATACCTTGTAAAAAGGAAAATGTATGAAGATATTAGTTCGAAAATTTTTAAGAAAAGAGTCAACATCTGGCTTAATTTTAATATTTATCACACTACTTGCATTAATATTCAGTAATACTTTTCTGTCTGAATTTTATACAAGTTTCCTTCATACAAAAATCGAATTTAAAATTGGAGAATTCTTAGATATCTCCAAGCCATTAATCCTTTGGGTAAATGATGGACTAATGGCAGTCTTCTTTCTTTTAATTGGCTTAGAAATTAAAAGAGAGCTTATTTTAGGACATCTCTCAAGCATATCAAAAATTGCACTCCCTGCTATTGCTGCTGTTGGTGGAATGTTAGTTCCTGCTTTAATCTTTTTATTTTTTAATTATGGAAATGATTTTGCACTTAGAGGTTGGGCAATTCCAACTGCAACAGATATTGCTTTTGCCTTAGGTGTTATTGCTCTTTTAGGGAAAAGGGTTCCTATTTCATTAAAGATATTTCTTATGGCTTTGGCAATTTTTGATGATTTAGGAGCAATTCTAATTATTGCATTTTTCTATACATCCGACTTATCATTTATATCTATGCTTTTAGCTGCTCTTTGTATTGTTGTTTTATTTGCTATGAATAGGTTTCAAGTTACTGCTTTAAGTGTGTATGCTTTAGTTGGTACTATTCTTTGGATCTGTGTTTTAAAATCTGGAGTTCATGCAACACTTGCTGGAATTATACTTGCATTTGCTATTCCTTTAAATGCAATAAATGAAAAAAGAAAACATATATCACCTGTGAAAAGTTTACAACACCATATCCATGTTTGGGTAGCTTTTGTTATCTTACCTATTTTTGCTTTTGTAAATGCGGGGATTGATTTAAGAGATATGTCTTTTGAAAAGATATTATCTCCTGTATCTTTGGGAATTATTTTAGGTTTATTTGTTGGAAAACAAGTTGGAGTTATGCTTTTTGTGTATTTAGCTGTTAAGTTTAACCTTGCAAAACTTCCTCGCTGTACCAGCTGGATGCAAATCTATGGAGTCTCAGTTTTAACAGGTATTGGATTTACCATGAGTTTATTTATTGATTCCTTGGCTTTTAATGATACAGAACTATTTTTCTATACAGATAAACTAGGAATTTTAATAGGTTCATTACTTTCAGGAGTAGTGGGATATTTAATTTTATTAAATGTAAAAGGTAAAAGAAATTGCTCTATTAAGTAGCTCTTATTTTACCATTTGTAATTTCTATTTTTCCCATAACTTCATATTCTAATACTAAGTCCCCATATTTTGAAATAGCTTCATCATATAAAGGATTAGTATTACAATAATCAATAAAATCATTGCTTTTAAGGCTTTCTTCTATACCAAAACTTGAAATAAATTCATCTATATTGTAAATAGGTGTAATAAGGCCATTCTTAACTAGCTCCTGAGTCCCTAAGCTTTCATTTAATCTATGAGGTAGGGTATAAACCTTTTTGCCCATATTTAAAGCGTATTGAACAGAAGTTAAACTTCCTGATTTTATATCTGCCTCACTTACTATTAGAATCTCACCTAATGCAACAACAATTTCATTTCTTAATACAAAAGTATAGTTTCTAGCTTTTTCACCTTCTTTATAGGCTGATAACATTAGAGCATTATTTTCTATATTTTTTATAAGATGTCTATTGATTCCTGGATATCTAATATCTAAGCCATTTGCAACAACTCCAATAGTATTATCTTTTGCAGCTTTATGAGCGATTGTATCTACTCCCATTGCTGCACCACTAACAATACATATATCTAATTGAGCTAATCTTGAAGCTAATTTAAATGTGAATTCTTGAGTATAATTTGAAGGTCTTCGTGTACCTACTATAGAAACTTTTCTTTTCTTTAAAAGTTGAGTGTTTCCTATATAAAATAATTCTTTTGGATAAGTTTTCATAGATGTTAGTTCATCTATTTTAAAATCAATATTGCCAATCATAAAATCCCCAATATAATAAATTAAATTATTATATCAAAAATATTATAAATAAGGAAGTTTGTCTAAATAAACTATATCTAAGCCTTTAAGCAAAGGTTTTGATTCTCTAAGTACTTTTAGTGTGATTGGATATGGATGTCCAATTGCTATTGCATAACCTTTTCGTTTGGCAATTTTTATAGCTTTTTTTAGCTGATTTTGTATGTAGTTATAATCTTTTTTATTGTCCATAAAAGTATTTCTTACAATATAAGGCATACCATATTTTTTAGCTAGTGGTTTAGCTACAGATTTAGCTGTTGTTCTACTATCGACAAAAATAAAATTGTATTTTTTCAAGGCTCTAAATAATTTATCCATAGCCTCATAATTTTGAGTAAATACTGAACCTGTATGATTATTTGTATATTTTGTTTTTGGGAACCAAGCTCTTAATTGTTTAACTCTTTTTTCTATTTTCTCATATGAATCAGTAATATTTAATGTACCAATTTCAGCACCTTTAAATTTAGCAGATGCTTGCATAGGGAAATGTATTAAATGAAAAGGTACATCTTTAGCAATTTTTGCTGAATTTGGATGACCTTTTGTTGGTGGTAAAAATGCCATATTTATTTTATAGCCAATATTTAAAATATTTCTTTTTTGTCTTTTTGTACTTACATCATCAATCATAATTACAATTTTTGGTTTTGATGTTTTATTGTATTTAAATGTATCTCTTTTTGTAATTACTTTTTTATTATCAATTATAGGTTTTTTAGTTTTACTCTCAAGAGGTTTTTTAATTTCTTTTTTATTCTCTTCTGTTTTTTTAGGAGTTAGAGGTTTTTTATTTTCTTCTTTAAGAGGTTTTTTTATCTCTTCTTTTACTTCTTCTGGTTTTTCATCATAAGTTTTGTTGAACTCTTCTGTAACTTCTTCAAACTTTTCTTCTTTTGGTTCATTTATATCAAAAAATTTATCAAGTTTATTACTTTGGTAATTTTTAATATCTTCATTTAGTTTTTGAACTTTTGGACTAGTTTCTTTTTTCAGAATATCATTTGTTGTAGTAACACTTTTATTTGAATTTTCATTTTTCATTATGTAATAGCTTAAAATTGAAGCTATAAATGCAAATAGAAATATTAACAAAAATATATTTATTAATTTTACTTTAGATATTGATTGTTTTTTAGAAGGAGATTTTTTTCTTCTTGTAGTAGTTGTTTTTTTCTTTGACATATTATTCTTATAAGTATTTTAAGGAAGATAAATCTTCCTTAAAAATTAGATTAGTTTTTATCTAAGTCTACGATTTTGTTAGATGCAATCCAAGGCATCATAGATCTTAATTGTGCACCAGTTTGCTCAATTTTAGAAGCTCTAGAGTTCTTTCTCTCAGCGTTCATTCTTGGGTAACCAGCTTGACCTTCTAAGATGAAGTCTTTTGCAAATCTACCATCTTGAATTTCAGTTAATAATTCTCTCATAGCAGCTTTTGACTCATCATTGATGATTCTCTTACCTGCAACGTAATCTCCGTACTCAGCAGTATTTGAAATAGAATATCTCATATCTGCAATTCCACCTTCGTACATTAAGTCAACGATTAATTTTAACTCATGTAAACATTCGAAGTAAGCCATCATTGGATCATAACCAGCTTCAGTTAATGTTTCGAATCCAGCTTGAACTAATGCAGTAGCACCACCACATAATACAGCTTGCTCTCCGAATAAATCAGTTTCAGTTTCGTCTTTGAAAGTAGTTTCAATAATACCTGTTCTACCACCACCAACAGCAGAAGCATAAGACTTAGCTAATTCTAAAGCAGAACCAGATGCATCTTGGTGAATAGCGATTAAGTCAGGAATTCCCCCACCTTTAACAAACTCAGATCTAACTGTGTGACCTGGTGCTTTTGGAGCAACCATGATTACATCGTTAGAAGCTTCAGGAGCGATTCTTCCATAGTGAATGTTAAACCCGTGTCCAAATGCTAATGTTGCATCAGCTTTTAAGTTAGGCTTAATTTCTGCAGCATAGATATCAGCTTGGTTTTCATCTGGTAAAAGAATCATTACGATATCAGCTTCAGCAGTTGCTTCACCAACAGTCTTTACAGAGAAACCTTTAGCTTCAGCTTTAGCCCATGAAGAACCATCTTTTCTTAAACCAACAACAACTTCAACACCAGAATCTCTTAAGTTTTCTGCGTGTGCGTGACCTTGTGATCCAAAACCAATCATTGCTACTTTTTTTGATTTTACTAAATCAATATTACAATCTTTATCATAGTATACATTTAATGCCATTACTTAACCCTCAAATATAAAATTTTTAGGATTATACACAAATTTTTCTGAAAATTAGGTAATTTAATGTAATAAATATGTAAGAAGGCCTTTTTTAGGTGTTTTATCTCTATCGATATTTTATTTAGATAGGATTACATTAATAATTTAAAAGGATTAATATTGCTAAAAGAATTATTTAAAAAAGTTCAGGAAAACTCAAGTGTTTTTACAAATGATGAATTAAAAGAACTAGATAAATTTATAAAAGAAGGCGTTGTTTTACAAAATGGTGATTCTTCTTTTGAATTAAATTCTAAATACAAAGTAGCCTTAGTTAATGTAGGGAAAAACCTTGTTATTTTAGAAGATTTAGTAAGTGAACATAAAAATATAAAAATAGAATTTGATGACTTAAATGGTGCATATAATGGAGACTTGATTTTAGCAAAAAGAGTTTTCAACCCAAGGTCTAGAACTAAAGCTAAAATCATTAAAGTTTTAGATGGTAAAAAATCAGATATTTTAGTTTATATAAAAGATAAAGCATTTTATACAATCAAAGAGAATATCAGACTTGAAAATAAAGGTGCATTAAAATATCAAGATGGAGATGTACTATTAATTGATAGTAAGTCAATAGAATTAGTTCAAAATTTAGGAAATATCTCAGATGCAAAAGTAGATGAAATGATTTCTTTACATTTATATAATGAAGCATATAGAAAAACTACACCTTTAGAAGTAAATGCAAAAATGGATGATACAAATGAAAGAGTAGATTTAAGAGATTTACCTTTTTGTACTATTGATCCAAACTCTGCAAAAGATCATGATGATGCAATTTATTATGATAAAGAAAATGCAATTTTATATGTAGGAATTGCAGATGTGTCTTATTTTGTAAAAGAAGGCAGTGAGTTAGATAGACTTGCATTTTTAAAATCTACTTCTATTTATTTACCAGGAAAAGTTTTACCAATGCTTCCAAATGAACTTAGTGAAGATATGTGTTCATTAAAAGAAGGTGTTGATAGATACTCTTATGTATTTAAAATGCATTTAGATTTAGAAAAATGTACAGTTAAAAAAGCCGAATTATTTGAAGCTGTTATAAACTCGCATAAAAAATACTCATATGGACGAATTGATAGGGTAATTGATGGTAAGTTAGATCAAGTATCTGCTATTGATAAAGAAATTTTTGCTTATTTATTACCTTTATATGAAGTTACAAAATCTTATAGAAATACAAGACTTAAAAAAGGTTATGACTTTAGAACTGTAGAGTTAAGACAAAAGCTTAAAAATAATGAAATTACTGGAATTGAAGAAGAAAGTTCAACTGCATCTCATCAATTAATTGAAGAGTGTATGCTTTTAGCAAATATTCAAGCAAGTAAAAAAGTAAATACTGTAGGAATTTTTAGGATTCATGAGGAACCTGCATTTAAAGCAATATCAAAACTTGTAGATGATGTAAATATTTTAGGTGTAAAAGTTAAACTTCAAACAGATGTTCATGATACTATTACCCATATTCAGAAAAAAGCTAAAAACTCTATGATGAGTGAAGAAATTGATGAACTTATTATTCAATCTCAAACTCAAGCAAAATATTCTTCAAGAAACTTAGGTCACTTTGGTTTAGGTTTTACTTCTTATTCTCATTTTACAAGTCCAATTAGAAGATATGCGGATTTAGTAATTCATAGAATGCTAAAGTCAAAACAAACTCCTAAAGATATAGATGATATTTGTAATCATATATCAATAAATGAAAGAAAAGTAGATCAATTAGTATGGGATTTTGAAGATAGAAAATATTCTAGATGGGCAAATAAAAATATAGGTGAAGAAATAAAAGTAAAAATCGTAGATACTGAAAGATCTAAAGCTATATGTTATGACAAAATGAAGGGTCTAAAAGTAACTTTAGATAACTATAAAGGGCAAAAACTATTTACTAAAGTTAAAGTTGTAATAAAAGATGCCAACTTTATCACGAAGCAAGTAATTGCTTCTATAAAATATTAGAATTTAAAGTTGTAAATAACTTAGGGATTCTATCTTTAATTACATATTGTCCTAGTAGCTTTTGTTTTTCATTTATTAAAATAGGGGCTGCTAGATTCACAATGGAATCTTCAATTGGTGTTTGTATTACTACACAGAAGAATATATTAAAATCATTTACTTCATGAATATGAAGCTTTTCTAATGTTTCATCATCAATAGTAAAATTTAAATCCATATTTTTATCTTTAAAATAAGTAATATTTACGATATTAATATTTAAATTATCTCTTTTTTCTAAAATTAATGTAGAGAAATATTCATCAACATAATTCATTTTAATTTCTTGGATTTCTTCAAATCCTAAAAGTGGAAGTATTGCTTTATACATTTTTAACCTTTTTGCTGAGAAATATTCTATAAAAAAATAACTTAGAGATGAATATCTTTTAGTTTTAGTTTCTTTAGGATAAAATAATACCTATGTATAAAAACGAATTTGATAATCACCTAAGACAAAATACAAAATTTAATGCTTACATGTTCTATGGACAGTCGACTTTTCTAGTTGAGCACTATGCTTCAGTAGTTGCTAACTCAATAGGAGCTAGTGATGAAATAGAAAAATTGTATTTTGATGATTATGATTTTAAATATGCAAAAGATAAACTACTACAATCTTCATTATTCGCATCAAATAATATTTTATTAATTAAATTAGAAAAAAAACTTCCTAAAAAAGAAGTGGAAACACTAATTGACGCTTGTAATATGAATCCTGATAGTACAGTGATATTTTCTTGCTTAGGAGATGGTGATTTTAAAGCCATGGGTAATTATTTTTCACCTAAAACAAATTCTGTTTCTGTAAGAATGTTTTCACCTAAAGATTATGAAGCTGTAAAATTACTAGAAAATGAAGCAAAAAGTTTAAATATAAACTATGAAGTTTCAGCTCTAAATCACTTATATTTTATGCATAAAAATGATATGTCTTTATGCGTAAATGATTTAAAAAAGCTTTCAATATTTGAAGAGAAAATTACTTCAAATATAATCAATGCCCACTGTTTTGGGATTGGTGCAGTATCTTTTGAAGATTTTTTAAATGATTTACTAAGTGGAAAAGATATTAGTGAAGACTTATCTTTATTACTTGATGAGGGGATGAATGAGATTTATTTATTAAATCAAGTTACTTCTTTTGTCCAACAACTATTTATGATTAGCTCTTATGCTAGAACTATTGGTACTCCAAATCCTAAAGATATTTTAGGCTTTATTCCTCCTAAAGAAATATGGGAAAAAAAATCAAAATTAGCAATAAATATAAAACCAGATGTTTTCCAAAAAATGTTGGAATATTTATTAAATATTGAGCTAGAATTAAAAACTTCAAAAATATCTAATCAAAATCTTTATTTACAAGCTTGTCTTAGAAAGTTCTCAGTTTTATTTAGATAAAATCACGGACTTTACAAAAAAACATCCTTGCTGATATTAGAATGTAAAGAATACCGGCACAAACTATAAGGAGAACACTAGATGTCAAAATTAAAACATTACGAAACAATGTTTATTGTTAAACCAACATTAACTGAAGAAGAAACTCAAGGTCAAATTGAGGGAATTAAAGCACTTATTGCAAAGAACGGTGGAGAAATCGTTGCTTGTGAAGATATGGGTTCTAGAGAATTAGCTTACGAAATTGAAAAGCAAAAAAGAGGTTACTACTTCGTTGCATATTTCAAAGGTGAACCAGCAGGTTTAGCTGAAATCGAAAGAAATTACAGAATCAATGAAAATATCATGAGATTCATCTTCATTAAATATGAAAACAAAAAAGAAATCGCCGCATGGACTAAAATGAGCGACGAAGCGGCTAAAAAAGCTAACTAATTAAAGATATATAGGACCTAACATGTATAATAAAGTAATTATGGTTGGAAATCTAACTAGAGATATTGAGTTAAGATATTTACCATCTGGTGCTGCTATTGCAAAATCTGCAATTGCTACATCATTTAAATTTAAATCTTCAACTGGAGAACAAAAAGATGAAGTTTGTTTTTTAGATTTTAATATTTTTGGAAGATCTGCTGAAGTTGCTAATCAATACTTGAGAAAAGGTTCTAAAGTTTTATTAGAGGGAAGACTTGTATTTGAACAATGGACTGCTCAAGATGGAACTAACAGAAATAGACACTCATTAAGAGTTGATTCTATGAAAATGTTAGATTCAAAGAGTGATTCAATGAATAATAATGCTGGGGACAACCAAGGTTATAATGCACCATCTCAAGGTGGTTCATCGTATAATCAACCAGCGCAAAATAATCAATACAATAACAATTCTAACCAATATAATAATAACCAACAAAACAATTATGGTGGTATGAATCAAGCACAAGCTGTGCCTGAGCAAAAAATACCTGAAATTGATATAGACGAAGACGAAATACCGTTCTAGAAAATAAGGATAATTAAAATGGCTGAAAGAAGAAAATACGGAAAGAAGTATTGTAAATATACTGAGATGAAAGTTGATTTCATTGATTATAAGAACACTGATTTATTAAAAATTTCAATGTCTGAGAGAGGTAAGATTATGCCAAGAAGACTTACTGGTAACTCTAAAAACTCTCAAGAAATGGTAGAGAAAGCAATCAAAAGAGCTAGACACATGGCACTAGTTCCATACATTGTAAATACTAAAAAAGTTACTGACGCAGCTTACGCAAGATAGTAATTATTTAGAAAATTTAAAAGGGAAGAAGTTTTTACTTCTTCCCTTTTTTTATGCCTTATAAAGTATAAACTATCTAGAATATCTAAAAAATAATTCTAAAAGGTATTCTTTGCTTTTCAAAATATATATATTACAAATCATTTTTCTTATAAATCTTTTCGGAAATAACTCTTATCCAATAAATACAACTTGGGATATACAACTCCAAGGAAAAATAAATGAAAACTATAATGTTCAAATGTATGAAATTGATTTATTTGATGTTTCAAGTGATTTAATAAAGAGGTTACAAAATAAAAATATAAAAGTAATCTGCTACTTTAACGGTGGAGCATGGGAAAGTTTTAGGGATGATGAGCGTGATTTTCCAAAAACTGTCTTAGGTAAAATTATGGATAATTATCCAGATGAAAAATGGGTAGATATTAGAAGTGAACTTATAAAGCCTATTATGGAGAAAAGATTAGATTTAGCAGTGGAAAAAGGTTGTGATGGAGTTGATCCTGATAATATGAATGGATATATAAATGATACAGGTTTTAATCTTTCTTTTAATGATCAAATAAAATACAATAAATATATAGCAGAAGAAGCAAAAAAAAGAGGTTTAGTTGTTGCTTTAAAAAATGATTTAGCTCAAATAAGTGAGTTAGTAGATAATTTTGATTTTTTAGTAAATGAAGAGTGTTTTGAATTTAATGAGTGTGATAAACTAAAACCTTTTATTCTTCAAAATAAAGCAGTTTTTAATATTGAGTATAAAAAAGAATATATTGAAAATAGTGAATTAAGAGCTAAAATATGTAAAAAGTCAAAAGAGATGAACTTTTCAACACTTTTCCTAAGCCTAGAATTAGATGACTCCTTAAGAATTACATGTCCTTAGTTTAAAGCCTTGACTTAAATCTATAAAAAATATTTTATTTAATGTTAATATATTAGTAAAATTTAAGAAAAAGGTTTTCTATGTCAAAGAAGGAACTTGTAGCAGTTGAGTTATATAATAAGGAAGATTTTGAGAATTACAATTTTCGAGAAAAACTAAAAAAAGCTCAAAGGCCATATGATTACTTTAAAGAGATAGAAAGTCTTGATTTTGAAGACCTAGCTAGTTCTGATAGATTTTACTTACAAGATTTTGGTATTTACAATAATGAATTAAGTGAAGAAGACTTTACCTTGCGTTTACGTTTCCCTGCTGGAAGAATATCAAATAAGCACTTATTAGTATTGTCTGAAATCACTTTAAAATATAATGTAGATATTGTATTAACAGCAAGGGCAGGAGTTCAACTTCATGGTTTTGATTCTGATAATATTTTAGATGCATTTAAAGAGCTTACAAATTCAGGAATAAATACATGGCAAAGTTTTGGGGATAATGTACGAAATATAACTACAGATGTTTTTGATGGTATAGGAATTCATAATAAAATTGAAGTTTATCCTTATATTGAACAAATGCAAGAATTTATTTTAAAAAATCCAGAATATGTTGGTTTACTTCCTAGGCGTTTATCAATAGGTATTTGTGGCTCACTTGCTAGTACTACATCCTTTTTTGCTAGTGATATTTATTTTGCAATTGCTAAGAAAAATGATATTTATGGATTTAATGTATATTTAGGTGGTAAGAATACTGAAATAGCAAAATGCGCAAATATTTTTTTAGAAAAAGGTGAAATATTAGATTTTTACAAAGCATTAGTAAAAACTTTTAATAAATATGGTTCAAGACTTGATAGGGAAAGAAATAGACTTTTTCATTTACTTGAAGATATTGGGTTTGATGAATTTAAAAAACATCTGCAAGAGTATTATTCTAAACCTTGGGTAAGCAGTGGAAATGCTATATTCGAAAAAATAGAAACAGAAGATTTTTATGAATTAAAAAACAATAAATATGCTTTTTGTTACCACTCAAAATTTGCAAGAATCACAGCTAGTGAATTATCAACGATTACAAAATATGTGCATTATAAGGATTTAGAGCTTAGATTTGGAACTGATCAACAAATTTATATTTTAAATCTTGATGAAAAAAAGATAGATTTAAAACATGAAAACGATAATAGAACCATAGTTGCTTGTGCTGGAAGTGAATTTTGTCCTTATTCATATTGGAGTATTAAAGATGAAATTAAATACTTACCCTTAAAAAGAATACAAAAAAATAAAATTCTAATAGGCTTCTCAGGCTGTTTAAGAGGTTGTGCTAAGCATGAGCATGCAGATATTGGTTTAGTAGGTTTAAAGGCTGATTATTTAGGCCATAGGGTTAAAACAGCAAGGATTTATCTAGGTGCTTTATATACTCATGGTGAAGTATTAGGAAGAAAGGTATTTAATAAAATACCTTTAGATACTTTACATGATATTTTAGATTTGATATTAGATGAATATGAGAATAGTATTTATGATAACTTTGAGGACTTTTCTTTAAATGTACTAAATAAATATTCAATAGGTTTTTTAAACTTTTGGTTTCTTGCTAAATTTAAAACAAATAGGGAAGCATATTTAAATAATTTAAATGAAAAAGAGTTAATTTCTCAAACTTTTAAAAATGAAAAGTTTATAAGAACTTTAGAAAATGAATATATAGAAGAAATTGAAATCCTCTCAGAGAGTTTATGGGATTATAAACAAACCTTAGAAGATAAGAAATTAAATAAAACGTATATTATGGATCATAATGGGTAAATACTATTTAGGTGAATTATCTTCTTTATACTCATTATCTTGACGATTTTGTTTACTTGGTGTTATTACATCATTGTTTTTATCAATTAAGTATTTATCTGGTGTTTCACGAGTTCTTCGTTTTAAATCAGACCATTTACTTAAGTTATTAGGATATGTACTTTCTCTAAAATATATATTTTCATCATCAAAAGTAAAAATAATTTCTAGGTTTTTCCTATTATCTAATCTATGAATTTTTTTGTCATAATTATCAAGTATTATAGTTAGTTTTTCACTATGTTTATATAATAAAACCATATGTCCCTCTTTCTTCCCTTTTATAAGGATTTGGGCATAGGCTAATTTTAATTTTCTTTTATCAAAATTAAGCTTTATTAATGAAAAATATTTTGATATAGCAAAGTCATCACAGTCTCCAAATTCATCTATTAAAAACTCATATAAGCATTTCCAATAATCTGTGATTTCATTTCTGTATTTAAAAGAATTAAAGAATTTATTAATTCCTTCTAATTTTTTTCCTGTAGTTTGAAAAGGTAGTTCTTGAATTAGTATTTTATAAGATGTATATTTGCTAGCCATAATAAACTCCTTAGAAGAAGTTTATTATAAAATAATATAAAAGTAAATCTTTTAGTATTTACTTATTAAAGTTTTTCCCAAACAACACCATTTGGTGTATCCATTAAAGATACTCCAAGTTCAGAGATTTCATCTCTTACTTTATCTGCTGTTTCGAAATCTTTTGCTTTTTTAGCTTCACTTCTTTTTTCAATTAGTGATTCTATTGTTTTAATAGTCTCTTCATTTATCCCAAATTGGAAATATGAGTAAGCATCAGTTCCACCAATACCTAACACAGATTCTACAAATTCAATATTTGAAGCTAGTTCTTTTTTAAAGTTTTTATCTTTAGGATTTGCATCTAATTTATCATTTGCAATTGCAATTAATTCATCAATTACAGATAGTGCTTTTGAAGTATTAATATCATCATTTAAAGCATTTAATAAATTAGTTTTAAAATCTTTATTTATAGTAGATGTTGCACTTCCATAAATTCTTTTTTTAACTCTATATAGTTTATCAATTCTTTTTTTAGAAGATGTAAGATCTTCTTCATTAAAGTTGAAGTTTGCTCTATAGTGTGCAGTTAAAAGATAAAATCTAATTACTTCACCTGAATATGATTTTAAAATATCTTTTAAGAAAAATGAGTTTCCTAAAGATTTACTCATTTTTTCACCATCAATATTTACAAATCCATTATGCATCCAGTATTTAGCTAAATCTTGTTTTGAATCACATCTAGTTTGAGCAGCTTCATTTTCATGGTGAGGGAATAATAAATCAGCTCCACCTCCATGAATATCTATTTGATAAGGTGAATCTTTATATGCTAAATGTTTTTTAATCATAGCTGAACATTCAATATGCCAACCTGGTCTTCCCAGACCAAATGGAGCTTCAAAACTTACATCATTTTTTTTTGCAAATTTCCATAAAGCAAAATCAGATGAGTTTCTTTTTTCTTGGTTGCTTTCAACTCTAGATTGTGAATTTTCATCACTAGCCATTTTTGAAATATCACCATATGATTCATCTTTTGATGTATCAAAATAAACTCCATCAGATGTAATATAAGCAGTATCTTTTGAGATTAGGTTATTAATCATCTCTTTCATAACACTTAAGTTTTCTGTAGCTTTTGGCTCTAAAGTGTTTTCTAATACATGAAGTAAGCTCATATCGTTTTTATATGCTTTGATATACTCACTTGTAATATCTTCTAAGCTTCTAGAAGTTTCATTCATCTTTTTTATAATTTTATCATCAATATCTGTGAAGTTTTTAGTCATAGTAACTTCATAGTCATTTGCTAATAAAATTCTATGAAGTAAATCAAAAGCAATAGCAGATCTTGCATGGCCTAGATGTGAGTCATCATAAACTGTTGGCCCACATACATAGATTTTTGCTTTTTTTTCTTCAATTGATTGAAACTGAACTTTTTGTTTTTTTACTGAATCAAAAATATATAAATTATTCATATTATTTAAATAATGCCTCTAATGATGTTGTATCTGAAGTTCTTTCTTCTTGTTTTTGTTCATTATTGTTGCTAGTTCCTTTTGGAACATCATCACCAATTTGAATTAACTCAATATCATATTTTGTAAGCATTGATGCTAATCTAATATTTAAACCAGATTTACCAATTGCTTTAGATTTTTGATCTGCAGGAATAGTTACTGTAGCTTTTCCTCTATCTGCAAAATCTGGTGCTTTATCAATTTTTACAGATGTGATAATTGCAGGAGATAATGCTCTTGAAATGAACATTTCTGGGATTGGTGAATATTCAACACAATCAATATTTTCTCCACTTAATTGGAATGAAACAGCAGAAATTCTAATACCTTTAACACCTACTACAGCACCAATTGGATCAATTTGAGGATCTGTTGTAGTTAATGCAATTTTAGCTCTTGAACCTGGAATTCTTGCACTTGATTCGATGATTACTTTTTCATCTTTAAGCTCAGGAACTTCTAGTGCTAGAAGTGATTCTAAGAATTTTGGAGATGTTCTTGAAATTTCAATAATTAATCCATTTGTTTTATCAATATTTACTGATTTTACAACTGCTTTAACTACATCACCAACTTTGAAGAACTCACCTTTAATTCTACTTTTTCTTGGAAGCATACCTTTAACTTCTTCGATTTCGATAAATGTGTTTTCTTGTCTATCAATTCTAGTTACTGAACCAGAAATGATTTTTCCGATTTTGTCTTTGTATTTACTAACTAAGTTCTCTTCAATAAATCTTTGAATTTTATATTCAAAGTTATTATGTAAGATTGTAGCTGCATTTCTACCCATATTTTCAAATTCTAAATCGTAATCAACGAAATCTCCAACTTCTAAGTCAGCGTCAATTTCTTTTGCTTCAGTTAATTCGATAAAATTTTCAGGATTTAGAGGGTTTCCATATTCATCTTCACCTAAACCTAAAGTTCTATTATCCCCATCAGGTACAACTTCGATTTTTTGAGAAAGTTCTAGTTTTTTATTATCTCTATCGATATTTGCGTCAAACTTAAGTGTTTCATCCACCATTTTTTCAGCAGTTTTGATTAATGCTTCTTTTAGAGCATTTTCAACATCATTAATTTTTAGACCTTTTTCATAGGCGATAGAATCTAAAATATCTATTATTTTGTCCATTAATAACCTTCTTATTGTTAACATTGAAATGAAATCTTTTGATTTTCAATGTGAGTGTAGAGATAAATTATAGCTAAAACTCCTTTTATAGAAATTAAAGCAACTTTAAGATAAAATATCTAGCTAATCAAAAAAGAAAAAGGCTTAATATATGGAATTATTATTTGCAAGAAATGAATTAAATGAAAAACCAAAAAAAGTGCAATTAGATAAAATCAAAGAAGAATTAAAAAAAGATGGTGAAAAAATATTTTATTTTGATAGAGACAATTCTCATAAAGATATGATGGCATTAGTTGATGCTTTAGAAGATGAAAATTACAATGTTTACTTCAGAGAAGTTAAATATGGTCTTGCTGATGATGAGTATATGTATGAGGTTCATGCTCTTTAATAAATAAACTAAAAAGTGAAAGTGAATATGAGTTCAAACAAAAAACTATTTATCCAAACGTTAGGCTGTCAGATGAATGACACTGATAGTCAACATATTGCTGCGGAGTTAGAGAAACATAAAGATTATACACAAACTGATACTATGGAAGATGCTGATTTAATTATCATAAATACATGTTCTGTAAGAGAAAAGCCTGTGCAGAAACTGTTTTCAGAAATAGGTCAGTTTAATAAAAAGAAAAAAGATGGTGCTAAAATAGGTGTATGTGGCTGTACTGCCTCTCATTTAGGAAAAGATATCATTAAAAGAGCGCCTTATGTGGACTTTGTTGTAGGTGCTAGAAATATTTCTAAAATTAAAGACGTTATTGATACAAAAGGTTCAGTTGAAATTTCAATTGATAATGATGAATCAATGTACGAGTTTGGTCCTGCTAAAACAAATAAATATAGAGCTAGTGTAAATATCTCTGTAGGTTGTGATAAAAAATGTACTTACTGTATTGTGCCAAACACTAGAGGGGAAGAAATTTCTATCCCACCTGAAATGATTGTTTCACAAGTTCAAAAAGCAGTTGATGATGGTGCTGTTGAAATTATGTTATTAGGTCAGAATGTTAACTCTTACGGAAGAAGATTTTCTGATAAAAGACCAAAGCATTCTTTTACAAAACTTTTACAAGATATTTCAAAAATTGAAGGTCTAGTAAGAATTAGATTTACTTCTCCTCATCCTTTACATATGGATGATGAGTTTATTGAAGAATTCGCTAAAAATGAAAAAATCTCTAGATGTATACATATGCCATTACAAAGTGGATCAACTTCTATTTTAAGAGCTATGAAAAGAGGTTATACAAAAGAGTGGTTCTTAAATAGAGCTGCTAAGATGAGAGAACTTGTACCTGATTTAAGAATTACAACAGATATTATTGTTGCATTCCCAGGTGAAACTGAAGAAGATTATCAAGATACTTTAGATGTTGTAAGACAAGTGAAGTTTGATCAAGTATTTAACTTCAAGTATTCTCCAAGACCAGAAACACCTGCTTTAGACTTAGCAGATAAAGAGATTCCAGATGAAATTGGAAGTGAAAGATTAACTGGGTTAATTGAACTTCATAAAAGACATCTTGAAGCTACAATGCCAAATCATATTGGAACTACTGTAAATATTTTAGTGGAAACACTAAAACCAAATGGTGAAGTATCTGGTTATACTGATAACTATTTACAAGTATTTGCAAAAGGTAGTGATGATTTACTTGGTAAATTTGTTGATGTAAAAATTACTGATGCTACTAGAACTGCATTAAAAGGTGAAGTTGTTCTTTAATGAAGACCTATTTTAAGACAAAAATATTGCCATATATTTTATACTTTGTTGTTAAATTTATTTATGCAACAAATAAAAAAGTTTACCATCATCCCAAATTAGATGATGGTGAGGCTTTTATTTTTGTAGCATGGCATGGTGATTTATTAGGACAACCACAAAACTATTTTAGCTTTAGACCAAAAGGTTGTGTAAAAACAATGATTAGCCATAATAAAGATGGCGAAATTATTGCAAAGATATATTCACTTTTAGGGACAGGACTAATTAGAGGTTCAAGTTCTAAAGGTGCAGCTAAAGCTTTAATTAGTACAATTAAAGAAATAAAATCTGGTAGTGATGTTGCGTTAACTCCAGATGGTCCAAGAGGACCAAGACATAGTGTTGCTGATGGAGTAATTGCTATTGCTCAAAAAAGTGGTGCTAGAATTATTACTTTAAATACGAAACCTTCAAAATATTGGCAATTTAAATCTTGGGATAAATTTATGATGCCAAAGCCTTTTGGTAAAATAGAATTTTATTTATCTGAACCATATGATATAAATGGCTTAGAGTTTGAAGAGGCAAGAGAATTAATCAAAGAAAAATTGATGATTCACACAATGAATTAAATTTTTAAATAGGAAGCATATGTTTAGTAAAGAGTCTTTATATATAAATGCTATTAAATATGATACGCAATTAAAGCTTGACTATAAAAAATTAAATAATGGTGAAATTATCAAAACTGATAATTCAGTATTTTTAGTTGATGATGAGATTTTATCAAGAGATATTGCTTTAAAATTAAACGCATCTCAAGAACAAACTCCTAATGCATACATATCAACACTTCTTATTAGTGATACTACTAAACTTGTACCAAAAGAAAAATCTTCTAAATTAAAAGATTGTGAGCTTACAGAATTAAACAGTGAATATGATATTGCTGTATTAAAAACTACACTTTTTGAAACAAAGAACTATTTTGATAAAACTGGAATAGATTATATTTATTCTGCTTTTCATATTTTAAACCTACATCTTGAGCAAAATGTTTGTAAAAATCAACTTATGATTTTTCTATTTAACAATAAAGCTTTTATTCTTTTACTTGATGATAATGCTTCAATTGTTGAAAATAAGACTATTGATTTACCAACATTTGAATCTATTAAAAAAACACATTTCTATGAAGATGATGTTGTAGGCCAAAAACTTTTTGATGAGATTTATTATTTTGAACTAAATGAAATAATTCATAATAGTTTAAATGAATTTTATGAGAAAGAATCAAAAACATTTATTGAAAAAGTAACAATACTTTACTCTTTAAAGCAATTAACTAGTGAACAAATTGAACAATTAAGTGATGAGTTACTTCTTACTATTGATTATCATCCAATAAATATAGATGAAGAAATTTTTGAATTATCAAAAGATATACATCAAAAGAAGAGTTTTGTAAAACCTAGAAAAAAGAAAAAGAATACTAATTACGGAACTTCTATTTTTATAGCAGTGTTCTTTGCAATTTTATTTTTTGGAGCATATAAACTATTTAATAATGTTGTAGTTGAAGAAAAAGTGGAAGAGCAAAAAACTGAAAAAAGAAAATATGTAGAACTTCCAGATCATATTTTAGCCAATGATAAAGTAGAGAGAAGAGTTAGAGCTATTTTTGAAACAGTACCTTATGATGTGATTTTAAAAGAGATTAAAATAGATAGTGACTCTTTATTTTTAAAAGGAACATTTTTAAAGGATGATACTTTTATTAAGTCTATGGAGCCTGAACTTACAAAACTTTATGATGATATTGAAGTTAAACTTGATGATAAAACTAAAAAAACTTTTGTAGATGGACAAATAACTGCTAGTGATGTTATAAACTTAAAAGATGTTACATATAAAGAAAATAGTGAAAAGTATATTACTGATGAATTCTTACCAATTTCAAGAGTTACAGAGCAGTTAAAAATACTTTTACCTAAAGATTCAATTATTAAATTTAAATCAAGTCAAAATAATGAAGTAACAAAATTTAACTATTTTATTAATATTATTGTTCAAACACCAAGGGAATTCTTTAATATAATTAACATGTTAAATAATGAGTTATATTCTATTAATATAGCATATCCAGTAAATATGACTAAAACAGAACAGGGTTTAGAAGTAGAATTTAATTTGGTATTTAATCAACCAAAATAATTTTATAAACTAAAAGTTTTTACCAAACTTTTAGTTCATTATAAATAGAGTCTCTCTCAACTGGAGTAAATCCAGAGTTTTTAATTAAATCAACAAACTCTTTTAAAGCAACACCACCAGCACTAGAAGCACCTGCTGCACTTTGAATAGATTCTCTCTCAATTGTACCATCAACATCGTTTGCACCAAATTCTTGAGCAATTAAAGCTAGTTTTACAGTTGAAGTTGCCCAGTAAGCTTTGATATTAGAAATATTATCAAGCATAATTCTAGCAATTGCATATGTTTTTAAAATCTCTTGTCCTGTTAAAGGATTCTTTACTTTTAAGTAATTATTTTCTGTTTGATATACAAGTGGAATAAAGGCATTAAATCCTCCTGTTTCATCTTGTAAATCTCGAAGTCTAATCATATGATCAATTCTATTCTCTCTTGATTCTACATGACCAAAAAGCATAGTAGCATTACTTTGCATTCCTGCTTTATGCCAAAGTCTATGAATTTCTAACCATTCATCAGATTTAACTTTTCCACCACAGATTTTTTTTCGAACCTTTTCATCAAAAATTTCAGCACCACCACCTGGCATTGAATCAATACCGTGAGCCTTCATCATATCAATAATTTCTTGGTACGATAAATCATATTCTTTACTTAAGAAATGAATTTCTGCTGCTGTTAATGCTTTTACATGAATTGATGGAAAGTTCTCTTTAATCTTTTTAAATACATCCATATACCACTGTAATCCAGTGTGTGGATTATGTGCAGATACTATATGAACTTCTTTAATATCACGTTTAGAAGAATCTTTTACAATGTCTAAAATTTCTTCGTGAGTCATTGTCCATTGATCAGGGTTTTTTCTACTTGCGCTATAAGCACAGAATTGACATACATCTTTACATACATTTGTTGGATTAATATGTCTATTAATATTAAAGTATGTTTTTTTACCGTGTTTATTTTCTCTTATATTATTTGCATAGTGTGCAAGTGTAAAAAGATCTAAATCATAAAGAGCAACTCCATCTTCTAAAGTTAATCTTTCATTGTTTTCTAATTTTTCTATTATACTCATGTGCTTCCTATTTACAGTCAAAATCTTTTGAATATTCTTTATTTCTTCCCATGTGAACAAAGCCTACACAAGTTTTATTTTGTGTTAAATCAAAAAATCTTACTTTATATACTTTACTTTTATATCTAGTTTCTTTATCTTCAACACTTAATTTATTAATAACTTGCATATCTTTGATATTATCATGACCTAAAGTAGCAATAATTTCACTAATCTTTTGCTCTTTTAGGTTTTGAGTACCTAAAAATATTAATAAACCTATAATAGCCATGATGGCTATTATAATAACGGTTTTTTTAGGAAGTTTTCTTACTTCATTTTGCATTAGTAGTACTTTCAACTAAAGGTTTAAATGAACACTCTTCTCCATCATAATACTCTAAAGTACCATCTTCAATTCTATAGTACCAACCATGAATCTGTAAAGTACCATTTTTAACTTTTCTTTCTACATCTGGGAAAGTAAGTAAGTTTTCCATTTGGTGAACTACTGAAATTCTCTCTGTTGCTCTATATAGCTTTTCTTGATCACTCTTATCTTGAATAGCTAAAAGAGTATACTCTTTTGCTTTTTTCCCAAGTTCTAGCCATTTTTTAACATGAACTAAATCTGGTGAATCACCAATATCTTTATATAAACTTTTACAAGCTCCACAATGAGAATGTCCACAAATGATAATATGCTTTACACCTAATACAGATACAGCATATTCAATTGCAGCCGAGCTTCCGTGGAAATCATCATCAGGACTATATGGTGGAACAAAGTTACCAACATTTCTTAAAATAAACATATCTCCAGGTTCTGTATCTAGCATTAAATCAGGAGTAATTCTACTGTCACTACATCCTACAAATAGTACTTCTGGTTTTTGACCATGTTCAACTAGTTCTTTAATATTTCCTTCAAATTTAGGGAAACTTACTTCTCTAAATTTTTTATTACCTTTTACTAAATCATTAATTTCCATATTATTTACTCTCTGTTCTAATAATTTTTTGATCTTTAACAGTTATTGCTGTGATCTTTTTAATATTGTCTTTCTCTTCATCATCGTTGTATTTATATTCAATTAGATAATCTACTTGATGGCAAGAAACCAAAGTTGTGTATTTTGATAATTGTAATTTTTCACAGTTCTTCATATTAGCAAATGTTGCATTTGCAAATGAACTTACTGTAAATATTGATATTAACAAAAACAGTTTACTAAAAAGTGGGATTTTATTAAATCTTATCATCTCAATTCCTTTAGGGTTTTACAGATTTCTATTAAGTGAGTCTCACTTATATCAATTTTTGCAATAAGTCTAATTATTGCACTTTTTACTGTTGGCTGCCTTATGGCTCCAACTAAATAATTTTTATTTTTTAAAATAGCTTGTATATCTTTTACTTTTTTATTATCACCTATATTTATAGGAATAATTAAAGAGTTTGAATCTATACCTAATATATCATTTACAATTTTTAAATTTTTATCTATTTTTTCTTTTAATATTTGTTTATTTTCAATTATATACTTTAAAGATTCTAATCCTAATGCTGTATCAAATAGAGAAGGGGCTGTACTATAAATAATAGGTTTAGCTCTATTTACTAGAAAATCTATAATCTCATTTGATGCTAAAATATATGCACCGTATGAGCTATATGCTTTTCCAAGTGTTCCCATTTTAATATGATTCTTTGTAGGTTTAATATCATAATAATCAAAAATACCAAGTAGGTTTTTTCCTATAACTCCAGAGCTATGGGCTTCATCAACTAAAAGTAAGCAATCTTTTTTATCAGCAATATCAAAAATCTCTTTAGGGGCTAAATCTCCACCCATTGAGTAAACACCTTCAATTGCGATAATATTTCTACCAGATCTTTTATTTTTAGTAATTTTGTCATCTAAGTCATTATAATCATTATGATTAAAGATTATAACTTGTTCAGGTTTGAGAAGTTTTGTTGCAAGTATTCCACTTGCATGGTACTCTTCATCAATAAATAAAGTGTCATTTTTTCGACATAGTGCTTCTATCATTGCGATATTAGCAAGAAAACCAGAACCTACTATCACTGCATCTTCAAAACCATTTGATAAACATAGTTTTTCTTCAAAATCTTTATGAATTTGAGAATAGCCATTTACTAACATTGAGGCTTTTGGTGAGTGGAATTGGTAATTCAATACTTTTTCGTAAGCTTGTTTGAATAGTTCTTTATTGGTTGCAAGACCTAAATAGTCGTTTGAAGCAAGGTCAATTAAGTTTTCATCAAATACTTCTCTTGTTCTAAATCTATTTGACTTTTTAATTGATTGTAGTTCTTTTGAGTACAAAAAAATCTCCATAAGTGTTTATATATATTAACCAAAAATTACTAAAAAATAGTTGAAAAAAACCTAGTTAAACCCATGCTAGTTTATTGCTATTTTTAATTGTTATACTTCTTCATACTAATTTTATATACAATCCCAAAAACAAAAGGTGAATGTCAATACCTCCCCATTCACCTTTTATAATACAACTTATTATAAATAGCAATATTTTCCAAGACTTTTAATTCTTTATTTTGTATGATGTTTGCAATGGATGAAATAAATAATAATAGAATATTTAAAATAAGTGAGCTACCTTATTTAGAATTAAAATATAGTACTAGTTTTTATGAATGTTCTCAAAAACATTACCATAATATGATTTGTATTCTTGCTTTAAAAGTAGGGCAAGCAAAAATTGTTATAAACGATAAAGAAGTAATTTTAAAAAAAGATAAACTTGTAATAATCAATCCAAATGAAGTACATTTTTCTATTACAAATAATTCTTCAAAAGATTATAGTGTAATGTATATAGATAGAAATTGGTATAAAAGATTACAACATCATATTTATAATATAGATGATATTTTAGCTTTACCAAATGAAATAAATGACAAATTTTTATGTGAAGATTTTTTTGAACTTTTTGAATATTTATATACAAATGATGAATTAATTGAAAAAGAGTCAAAACTTTTAGAGTTTCTAAAAGTTGTTTTTTCAAAATATATATCAAAAAATGAATTTTTAAAAATTGATGAAACAACCCAAATATCTAAAGAGTTTAAAAAATATATTGAAAAAAATATTTCATCTAAATTAACTCTTACAGATATTTCTAATGTATTAGGTTTTAGTCCTTATCATATTATTAGAGTTTGTAAACAAGATTTTGGTTTATCTGCAAATGCATATATTGTAAATAAAAGAGTGCATAGGGCAAAAAAACTAATTTCTGAAGGTGTTGATATTATAGATGTTGCAAATGAAGTAGGGTTTTATGATCAAAGTCATTTAACAAATGTATTTAAAAAAGTATTTGCAATTACCCCAAAAGCATATCAAAAAGACATAAAAAATAGTCTTTTAAAGGAAAAGAAATAACAATGAATTTAATGGATAAAAATAGTAACTTTAATATTTTACTAGCTGGAATAATAGGTCTTTTTATAGGAGTTGGAGTTGCTAGATTTGCATATACTTCACTGCTACCTTCTATGCTTGATGCAAAGGCTTTAAGCCTTACTTTTTCAGGAGTTTTAGCTTCTATAAATTATGTTGGGTATTTATCTGGTTCAATTTTTGCAATTTTTATTAAAGATATTAACACGAAAGTAAAGTATTTTAGACTAGGTATTGTTTTATGTGTTTTAACAACAGTTGTGATGGGAGTTACAACAAATGAAATTCTTTGGTTATTAGGTCGTGTAATTGCAGGATTTGGTGCTGCAATGGCTTTAGTTGTTGGTGCTGCTATTGTAATGACTAAGTTAAATTTTGATGATAAAACAAAAGCTATGGGTATATATTTCTCAGGAATTGGTATTGCTCTTACTAGTTCTGATTTAATTAGTAGATATGTTTTATCTATATCTACTTGGGAAAATTCTTGGATAGTTTTAACTTTAAGTGGATTAGCTTTGAGTTTTTATCCTTTATATATCTTATCTTTTGATAAAGAACAAAAAACATCAAATGAAAAACATCCCTTTAATAAGGCTTTATTTTCTCCTTTTGTTGTAATTCTAATTGCTGCATATTTTACTGAAGGGGTTGGTTTTGTAATTCAAGGGACTTTTTTACCTACTATATTAAAATCACTTCCAGGACTTGAAAGTGTTGCTGCTTTATCTTGGTTGCTAGTTGGTATTGCTGGAATTCCTTCTTCTATTATATGGATGAGATTAGCCCATAAACATGGAAGTGTAAATATAATTATAATTGCCATGTCATTACAAATAATTGGTATCTTAATTCCTACAATGACTACAAATGTATATTTAAATCTATTTTGTGGTGTTTTATATGGAGCCACATTTGTTGGCTTAGTTGCATTATTTATGAATCTTGGAGGAAAGCTTGCTGGAAAAAATCCTGTAATGCTAATGGGTGCATTAACAACTGCATATGGAATAGGACAGGTTACTGCTCCCTTATATGCTGTAAGTTTAACTGAGTGGACTGGAAACTATGATTATGCTTTATATGTAACAGCATCTATTGTATTTTTTGGTGTTCTTATGCTTTTAGCTGCTAAAAAGTTTAAATCTTACGTATCTTAAGAAGTTTATAGAGTTATATTTTCAAGTAACTCTATTTGCTCATCTGTAACAATAATCGCATCAATACAATAAGCAACATTTAGTTTTTTTATTTGTAGATAATAATCAACAGATCTTTTTATTTTTGATAGTTTGGAGGGAGTTATATTATTGACTGCAATTTCATAATCACTTGCAGATTTTACTTCACAGAAGTGATAAACATCATTTTTTGAAGCAATGATATCTATCTCTCCTAATTTTTTAGCATAAAAGTTCTGCTCAAGAATTTTATAATTTAAATCCTCTAAAAAGCTAATTGCTTTTTTTTCTGCAAAGTCACCTTTTTGCTTACTCATGGTTTATATCAACCACCACCAACAAATTGAAGAAGTTCTATTTTATCTTCATCTTCTGGAATAAAATCTTTCCAATTGTCTTTTTTTACAATTTCCATATTAACAGCAGCAGCCATTACTTTGTCTTCTATTTGTAAATTTGTAATAATATCTTGTAATGAAAAGTTTTCATCAAATTCTTTATTTTCACCATTAATTATAAGTTTCATTTTTTACCTTCTATGATTCTTTTTCATACTCAATCATATAACCAAGACCTCTAATATTGGTAATAAAGTCTTCTTTTAAAGCTTTTTTTACTCTATTAACTTCTGCTCTTATTGTTGCATTGTCGATGTCATCGTCATTCCAAACAAATTCTCTAAACATATCATAGTTTACAGTTGCATTTTTAAACTTTGCAAGAAGTTGAATAATTTGTAATTGTCTTTTTGGTAAAGTATGAGCGTCATTATTATACAAAAGACTTAAAGTGTTTGAGTTGAAACTATAAGATTTCGACAGTTGTTTATTTTTATTTGGTACAATTTGTGACTGTGATATTTTATTAATTCTTAGAGTTAACTCTTTTAAATGAAAAGGTTTTTTCAAGTAATCATAACATCCAAGTTCAAAAGCTCTTGAAATATCTTCAATATCTATAAGTGCAGAGATATAAATAGTTGGTATTATTATATTTTTATTATGTAATCTCTCTAAAATTTCAAAACCATTAATATCAGGTACATTAATATCTAAAATTAAAAGTTCAAAAGTTTCTTCGTCTAAAATTCTAAGACAATTATTACCATCTCTTGCAGTTCTTATATTATGTCCTGTTGATTGAAGATATTTTGTGATAGCTCTATTTAACATCACGTCATCTTCTAATAATAAGATTTTCATAAGTTCTCCATTTTGAATATATATCTAAAAGAAGTAAAATACTCATTTGATTCAATTGCAATTCCAATATCTTCTTCATCACAAATTCTTTTTACTAAACTAAGTCCTAATCCAAAACCTTGTTTAGTTGATTCTTCTCTATAATATTCTTTAAAAATTTTTTCTGGGTATTGGATATATTGCGAGCACGACGATATTATCAATACATAGTTGTTTAATTCTTTTCCTAATGAAATATAAATATTTGAGTGCTCTTCTGTATATTTGATTGCATTTGTCAAATTGTTATCTATAATTCTTTGTAATTTTGTTTCATTGAAATTAATATTTAAAGTTGGTGTATCACTATTAAATACAAATTCAGAACCTATTTGATTAGCACTTTGATTAAAGAAATCAATTCTAGATCTTATAAAATCAACTAAATCAATATTTTTCTTTGGATACTCAACTTGATCTTTTTTTACTAGATAAGATAAGTCATCATAAATATTAAAAATATTTTTTAGTGCAACTTCAATTGTTGATAAATATTGGTTTTTACCATATTCCATTTCATATAATTCAATATTACTCATAATTACAGATAAGGGAGTGTTAGTTTCATGTACAGCATGTCTTAAAAATATTTTTTGAGAAGTTAAAAGCATTTGTGAATTAATTTTCTCTATTTCTAAATTCATAGATTGTTCATTATAATCTTTTGATGATTGCTCAATTAGATGAGTTAATGTTTGAATAGTTTTAGTATAACTATCATTTATTTCATCTCTTTCATATGGGATTCTCTCTAAATCTCTTTGTAATTTAGAATTTTCACTTAATGAAACTACAGTGCAGGCATGATTAAAAAGTTCATTTTTCCCATTTGTATGGAAAAATTCTGCATATGTAAAAAAACCTGTTGTTGTAGCAATATTAGAGTATGCTGAGTTTTCTATATGTATTAAATCTGGAATATATCTTCTTCTAGCCATGCACGAATAGATAAAAAATGATTCTGTATTTTTATAATCATCTGGATTTTTAATTATTGGTTCTTTTAAAATCATTTCAGTATTACCAAAACCAAATTTTACTCTATCTCCAACTTTTAAATTTCCTGTATATCCAAAACTTCCATCTTCATAAGTATTAATAACTGGTCTTGCTGTAATAATATTGTTTCTTTTTACTAATAATGGAAAAGCAATAGCACTTTCTAATAATTTTTCTTCTAAATCTTCACCTAAGTATTTTTTATAAAAATCTATAGTTTTAATATCATTTATTTCATAAACTCTATTTTTATCAGCTTTAGTTATTTTATGCTCAATTCCTATTGTTGACCAATTAAATCTGTAATCATTTTTAACTTCTAAAATATCAGAATCTAAAGCAACACCAACGGCTCCATTTGTTAAAACTTTATTTTGAATTGAAACAAAAGTTTCATCAAAATCTCCATTATCTCCTGCCATTCCTCCACAAATCATAACTTTATTATTTACAGATTCTATTCCTTTTATAAACTCTTCACCATTTGAACCAAAAGAGTTTAAAAATAATATTAATAACTTTGTTTTAGAGGTTATTAAATTATTTGCAAGTTCAACTCCTTTGTCAAAACATGAAGTATTATTTGAGGAATAACTTTTTAATGTGGTTTCTTTAAAAGTAGAAATAGAAATAATAATAGATTTAGTAGACACTTCGCTATTATAAATTTCTCCATCAGTTGAGCTTCCTATGCAGATTGCTTGAGGAAGTTTTTCACTTAGTGAGTTAATAATTGTTTGTAAAGTATTTATTTTTTTACCACAGAAAATTTGAATTAAAATATTCTTTTTATCTTTATATTGTTCAAAATCAATAATATTTTCTAGTGGTTCGTTTCCTATTGTTTTATAATTATATGTTTTCATTTACTTATTATACACTAGTTAATTTTAAAAAATAATACAAAAATGTATTATTTTTCATATAACTTGTAATTCTTTTTTATTTTATTTTCTAAGATTTAATATTTTAAATCTATCACCCATACCTGTTGGTTCTAATAACATTTTTACTTTTTGTGTTTCTTTTAAATATGTAGCTTCATCTACATTTGCTTTTAAAATCTCTAATAGCTCAATTATTCCAAACTCTACTAATGCTTTTAGTTGAGTATTAAATTTAATTGTTTTTATTTGTTTATCTTTAAATAAGTCACTTAAATAATTGAAGTGTACATCATATGTTATATCAGATTTTTTATATAATTTTTCTAAATCTAAATTTTCTTCAAAAATTGGAAAAACTTGATGTTTCTCATAAATTCTTGCGGAAAAATCATTTCTTGGATATCTATCTCCATAATCAAAAGTTAAAAATTCAAAAGTTTTAATTTGATTACATAAGGTATCAACGAAATCTTTATATGATAAAGAAATCTCACCTTTTGTGATACTATATTTTTTACAATGATCAATTATTTGTAGATTATCACTATCAACAAATTCTATTTTATGATTATTTACAAGTGCATGTTGTAAAACACCTTTATCATTAGTATAAACTAAATCACAATCAAAAGCATCAAAAATTTCATTTGCAAGAACATATGCATGATCTAAATGTACTTCTTTTAAATCATTAAAATGTTTTAGTTTTATTACATCTCCAAAAGAATCTTTTAAATATTGTTTTTGTTGTTTTTGTAAACCTTCAAATCTTTCAACTATTGCAAAATTTAATGTAGATAAAAGTTCTGGTTTTAATGTGTAGATAAATTGGATTATATCTGCAAGTAAGTATCCATGGTGAGCTCCTATTTCTACAATAGTTGTATCTTTTGGTAAAAAACCTTCTTCTATAGTTTTTATGATTTTTTTAGCAATTGCACCACCAAAAAATGATGAAGTAGAAACAGATGTATAAAAATCCCCTTCTTTTCCTATTTGTTTGTATGTTGCATAGTAGCCGTCGTTATCATATAGCCATTGGTTAAAATATTCATTAAATCTTTTCATGGACAAATTGTAGCTAAATGTATATTTTGAAGATGTAAAAAAATTATGTAAATAAAAAGATTTCTCTTTTTATTTACAAGAATCAACTACTGATTGAGAATTTGCATAAAGGAATACTTCTACTCTTCTATTTAATGCCATATTTGTTGCGCTATCATTTGGAGCTACTGGTTTATCAAAAGAACAACCTCTTGAGAAGATTTGATTTTTAACGCCAGTACTATAAATAATATTACCTACATTAGAAGCTCTTTTTTCAGATAATTGTTTATTGTATGAGTGACTACCTCTACTATCTGTGTGTCCTACAACTTGAACTAAAGTATTTGGATATTTAGATAATACACTAGTTACTTTGTTGATTTTTCCAGCTGCACTTAAAGTAGGTGTTGCAGAGTTTGTTTCAAACATCATTGCATCTCTAAACATGATCTTTACGTATTGATCTGTATTTGATACAATTAAATCTTGGTTAGGGTCAAGTACTGCACTTGGGTCATTATTTACGTTTGTATTTAAACTATCAGCAACTTCTTTTGCTTGTTTATCCATACTATAACCAATTGCCCCACCAATTGCTGCACCTGCAACTGCACCAATTACCTTGTTTCTACTTTTACTTCCACCACCAACATTATTTCCTAAAACGATACCAGCAATAGCTCCAACCGTAGTTCCTATAATTGCATTTTTATTCTCTCCAAAAGTTTGATTTCCTGTAGAAGATGCACACCCTGTTAATAAAGTTGCAGCTAATGCAGATGATACTAATGTTTTGATATTAAAAAATTTCATTTTGAAGCCTTTGTTTTTTATTTTATTTTAGCATAATAATTGTGAAAGAATCGTGCTTAATAGTAATTAATATGTAATTATTTTATGTTATAATAATCATAAGTTGAAAAGGAGAAAATATGGAAAAACGTACAAAAATATTAGCAACTTTAGGCCCAGCAAGTCATAGTGTTGAAATTATCGAAGGATTGATTAACGCTGGTGCAAACATGTTCAGATTAAATTTCTCTCATGGAAGTCACGATTATCATTTAGAAACTTTAGAAAATATTAGAAAAGCAATGAAAAACTTAGATACAACAGTTGGTGTATTACAAGATATTTCAGGGCCAAAAGTAAGAATTGGTGATTTAAAAGAACCTTTTGAACTTCATAGAGGTGATGTTATTACTTTCTTAAAAGATGAAATTATTGGATATAAAGAAGCTGATAAAAAATATGTTGTATCTATAAATTATCCGGATATATTAGATAAAGTAAAAATAGATGAATATATTTATTTATACGATGGAACTATTAGAGCTAAAGTAATTGAAACAAAAGATGAAGTAAAAGCTAGAATAGAAAACCATGGAGTATTATCATCAAGAAAGGGTGTTAATTTCCCTAATACTGTAATTGATATTAATGTAATTACTAAAAAAGATGAAAAAGATATTGCTTGGGGTGTTGAAAACCAAGTAGATTATTTTGCTATTTCATTTGTTCAAAATGGTAGTGATATGAAAAGAGCTAGAAATCTTCTTAATGGATATAAAGGTAAATTAATTGCAAAGATTGAGAAATTTGATGCAGTTGAAAATATTGATGATATTATTGAGCAGAGTGATGGCTTAATGGTTGCAAGGGGTGATCTTGGTATTGAAGTTCCATATTATGATGTTCCTACAATTCAAAAAATGCTTATTAAAAAAGCAAATGCAAAAGGTATGCCAGTAATCACAGCAACTCAAATGCTTTTATCAATGACACAAAATGAAAGAGCAACAAGAGCAGAAATTTCTGATGTAGCAAATGCTGTACTTGATGGTACTGATGTTGTTATGCTTTCTGAAGAGAGTGCAGTTGGTGAAGATCCTGTAAATGTTGTTGATACAATGAGTAATATTATTGCAAAAACTGAAGATATTTATAACTATGATAAACAATCAAAATTTGATTATTTAGATGAGTTTGATGTTATTCAAGCAACTGTTACTAAACTAGCCGATGATTTAGGTGCAAAAGGTATTTTAGCCCTTACAAGTTCAGGTAAGTCAGCTCTTAAAATGTCTAGATATAGACCTAAAACTCCAATCTTAGCATTTACACATAAAAAGAAAATATTAAATGCTCTTACAGCAGTGTGGGGTGTTGAATCAATAGGTACAATAAAAGAAGGTCAAGCTTCTAAAATGTTCCAAAAAATGTTAAAAAATTTAGATGATAAAAATTTATTAGATAGAAAAGGTCCATATGTGGCAACGGTAGGATATCCTGTTGGAATGCCAGGTAGTACTAATACTATTAAAATATTAGGTGAGTCTGAAATAGAATATTATTTAAATTTTCCAACAGCGAAGAAAAAGTAAGATTAAAATCTTACTTTTCAACTTAAAAATTAACTTTTGATAAAGTAACCTTCATCCATACTATTTTGAATTAAATTGTCTGGTAATTTCTTTCTTAATCTTTTTACCATACTTCTAATCGCATTATTGCTTTTAGAGCTTCCATGATAAACAAAGTCTTCAATCTGATCATATGATATTTTAGAACCTTTATTTTCAACTAAAAGATTTAAAAAGTTTTTCTCATTTTTAGTAAGGTCACAAACTCTATTATCAACGTATAATTCTTTATTTAAAGTACAATACTTAATATTTTTTGATAGTCTTACTTTTTTATAGCTACTTGTATCAAATCTTTCAATTTTTAAAATAAGCTCTTCTATATCAAATGGTTTTTTTATATAATCGTCACAACCACTTAAATAAGCTTCTCTAATTTTTTCTATGTCTACACTTGCACTTATCATAATCACTTTTGAATTAAGGTTGATCTTCTTAATATATTGTAGAACTTTGATACCAGTTGTATTTGGAATATTAATGTCTAATATATATAGATGATATTTATTTGAAACATTTTCAATGGCTTCTTCTCCATCGAAAAAAGTATCGATCTTATGTCCATATGCTTCTAAGCTATTTTTGATAGCTTGATTTAAACTGTAATCATCTTCTAATAATAAAATATTCATTTTAAAATTTTATTCTTATTCTATGTCAATTATGTGGCAATTAAAATTATATTCAAAAATATTTGTTTCTTTTTCAGAAATTACACGTTTTGTTATATTATATTTTTTACATATATCTTCCACAATACTTAGACCTAATCCCAGTCCATCCTCTTTTCTGTTCTCTCTTACGAAGTTTTTGAATATATTTTTTTTATTGATTATAATTTTCCCTTTAGTAAAAAAATTTAAAGAACATTTTTCTATTTTAATAACAATTGTCGAGTTTATCTTACTATATTTGATTGCATTTGAAATATTATTGTCAATTAATCGAATAAGTTCAACTTTACTAATACTTACTAAGACTTTAGAATTACCTAAAGAATACACTATTTTTCTACCTTGTGAGTGAATAATACTTTCAAAATATTTTATTCTTTCTTCTACTATTTCACTTAAAATTAGTATCTCTTTATCGTAATGAATATTACTTTTACTAAGTAAATATGAAATATCTTCAAAGGAGCTTTTTAATACTTTTATACCACTATCTATTTTATGTGTATATTCATCTTCTCCAATAAATTTCTTTCTTAACTGATTATTTAAAGAAATAATACTAAGTGGAGTTTTGATTTCATGTATTGAATGCTTAATAAACATATCTTTATTTAATAACATTACTTCTTTATTTCTAATTTTTAGTAATAAGAAAATTAATAAAAAAGTAGTCAAAATTAAAAGTATAATTATCAAATTAATATTATTAATTTTTGATTCCACTTCATTTTCGTCAAATATTAAACTAAATAAAATTTGTGCATTGTTTAAAACTAAAGAGTTTTTTATAAAATTGTATTCTCTATAGTGATTCTGATTTAAAACAAATTCATTTATTAAAACTTTATTGTTTAGTATATTGTCAATAAAAGATTGATTAATATTAATACTTTTATTTAATGATAGGTTATCAATTTTAAGTAATAAATTATTGTTATAAATATTATCTGGAATTAAATATGCTTTTAAATCTAGGTTTTTATTTTCCCTTAAAAGCCTTGTGATCTTATCATCTAGTAAATTATCAGACAAGTTTTTAATTTTGTAGATTAGTATTTCTTGATTTTTTGTATGATTAGTTTTAATGTTTTCTATTAAATATAAATACCCAAAGATATTTGTACTAATAAATAATACTATTAAAATAATTATGTAATTAGATAGTTTTAAATTTTTCATTTTCTCTTTCAAATTATTAAAAAGATAATTTTACTCTTACTAATAATACATCAATAAATATTAAATAATAGATAAAACTTCTTTTTTATAGTGTTTATAGTTAACTAATAATTTTATCTAGTAAAGATTATGATAATTAGTTTATATATCTAATATTATTTCAAATTGCGCACCTGTATACTTTATATTATTCATGGTTGTTATTTGATTAGAAACTATTAATTCCCCCTTCATATGGTTTACTATGATAGTCTGTGTCATGTATAAACCAATACCAATACCTTGGGAATTAAATTTTGTTGTGAAATAAGGTTCAAATATTTTTTCTATAATATTTTTATCTATTCCTCCTCCTGTGTCTTTTATTTTTATATAGATTTTTTTATTATCATTATAAATATCAATAAAAATATATTTCTTTTCATCTGATATTTTTTCTAAAGCATCTTTTGCATTACTTAGAATATTTAATAAAGCCTGTGTTAGTTCATTTTCTAAGTCATGTAGATTACAAGGTATTACATTTTGAACAATTGTTATACCTTTATTTTTAAAACTAGCAGATAATAAATTTAATACTTTTTGTAAAGTATTTTCAATTTGAAAATATATTTTTGTTTTATCTTCTTTAAAAAAATCCCTAAAGTCATCTATTGTTTGAGATAAAGTTTGTGTATTTTGAACAATAGAATCTAATGAATAATTCATAGTATCTGTATTTAATATCTTTAATTCATTTTGCAATTTTATACCAGATGCTGCTGTACTAATCGCTGATAAGGGTTGTCTCCATTGATGTGCAATATTTCCAATCATCTCACCCATTGAAGCTAGTTTTGATTGCTGATGAAGTATTTGGTCTTTTTGTCTATTTTTTATTACTTGATTTTGAACTTTTTTCTCTAATGTTTCATTTAATTCTTTTAATTTCTGATTTTTTATAGATAATTCTTTTTCATATTTAGATAAGCTTTTTTGAATTTGATTTGCAATATAAGCTAGTATAAAAATTAATACCATTGAAATTATTATAGAAATAATTAGAATATCATTGATAGTTTTATGTAGTTCTTCTTTTAATTCTTTTCTTTTTTTAGCAATCTCTTTTTTGACTTTTGTTGTATATTGTCCTGTTCCTATAATCCAATTTAAAGAAGGAATAGTTTTTACAAATGATATTTTTTCAGATAGTTTTTTATGTGTATTAAAACTAGTAGGTGTATAGTAGATAAAACTACCATCTTTATTATTTGCTTTGATTAGAATATTTTGAAGAATTAGTTTTTCAGTACTTGAAACTTCTTCTAAACTTTTACCAATATATTTTTTATTTATATGTGCTAATGTTTTACCCTGTTTATCCATTGCAAATATATATTCATTTTTTGTATATCTTATTATACTTAGAATTTTTGCAATATCTTTTTTAATTTTATGATTTATATCTTCAATATACTTAGCAGTACCAATATAAAGTTTTAGTTCTGGAAAACTTTTGATATAACCTATTTTTTCTTTTATTTGATTTATTTTAGGTTTATACCAACTCCATGTTTCAAAGCCTTCACCTTTTGTTTTAGCAATATTTGTAAAACTTTTAATAAAAAACTTGCCATTTCTATCTTTTAATTCACTAAGAATTCTTCCTTCATGACTTGGGGTTTGAGCTTGCATAAGTACTTTATTATCAAAGCCAATAATAAAAAAATATCCACTTCCATTATCGTAAAATTTTAGATTTCTAAGACGTTTTCTTATTAATGATATTATTTGTTCTTTAGGAAGATTAATATTTTCTTTGTAAGTTTCTTCTATAGTTTTATAACCAATATTAACAATATTTTTTATATTGGTTTTTTCTTCTTCTTTTGTAATTGCTATGTTAGTTTCAGCTAAATCAATAATTCTATTTATTCGATTTTTAATAGTATTTTTCAATTCAGCTGTATAAACTTTTTCTAGATTTGTACTCTCTTCTTCAAACTCATATTGCTCATAAGAAATGAATTTATAAGTTAATATAGTAGATGTTAAGATAATAGCTACTATTGGAAGTATTATAATCCAATAGGTAAAATCTTTGTTTTTTATCATAAGGCACCTATCTAATGAAGTTTAGCATATATCTCTAATAACTCCATTTGTTCATCTAATTCATATATATTAATATCAATAGACTTTATTCTTTGTGAATTTTCTAAAGTATCTACATCACTTTGTGTTTTAAGTTCAGCTTCTTTTTCTTCTTTTATAATAGAAAGTATAGAATCATAGACCTTTAAGTCATCTCTTGTAATTTCTACTCTTTTTTTCAACATCTCTATCTTATCTAATTTTGTTTTGAAAAAAGTTTTTTCATCAGTAACTTT
>Ga0193960_1000029_pt1 | contig 65276 bp, 70 predicted proteins | sample FB_3_MG_FD_140338 | JGI IMG/M metagenome (GOLD analysis project Ga0193960, IMG submission 140338) | Microbial mat bacterial communities from the Broadkill River, Lewes, Delaware, United States - FB_3_MG | ecosystem: Environmental > Aquatic > Freshwater > River > Microbial mats | place: USA... | reverse complement strand
GTCCTATATTATTCTCGTTTAAAATTTTAACGAGAATAATACCATTTTATTGATTAATAGATAATGATTTTTATACCATTAAAGATAGTTTTTCTCTATATGCCTCTAAATTAAATTCTTTAATTCTAGCAACACCAGTTTCATAAGCTGCATTTGCAACTGCTGCACTTACTTCAACCATAAGTCTTTTGTCAAATGGAACTGGAATAATATACTCTTTCCCATAAGATAAATCACCAAATTCAACTTTTAATTCAGCATATAATGGCTCTTTTGCTAAATTAGCAATTGCTTTTGCTGCTGCCATTTTCATAGTCATATTGATTTTTCTAGTTTGTACGTCTAACGCACCTCTAAAAATAAAAGGGAAACCTAATACATTATTTACTTGGTTAGGGAAATCAGATCTTCCAGTACCAATAATAGCTTTTGGTTTTACTTCTCTTACTTCTTCTGGGAATAATTCAGGAGTAGGATTTGCTAAAGTAAATACGATTGGCTCTTCTGCCATAAGTGCAACATGCTCTTTTGTAAAAGTTCCTGGTCTTGATAAGCCTAAAACCATATCAGCATCTGTAAATGCTTCTTCCATAGTCAAAGCTTCATCAATCATGAAATCTTTTTTGTATTTATTTAAGTTGTCTCTTCCAGAGTGAATAACACCTTTAGAATCACACATGATTAAGTTTTTTACACCTAATTCTTTGTACATAGTTGAACAAGAAATAGCAGATGCTCCAGCACCTACAACAACTACTTTCATATCTTCTACGTTTTTGTTCATCATTTCAGCTGCATTCATAAGTGCAGCTGTTGTAATAATAGCCGTACCATGTTGGTCATCATGCATAACTGGGATATTTAATTCATCGATTAATCTTCTCTCGATTTCAAAACACTCAGGTGCTTTAATATCTTCTAAGTTAATCCCACCAAATGTAGGTGAAATAGCTTTTACAACTTCACAAAATTTATCAATATCAGTCTCATCAACTTCAATATCAAAAGAATCAACTGCGGCGAATTTTTTGAATAATACAGCTTTTCCTTCCATAACAGGTTTTGAGGCAAGTGCTCCAATGTCACCAAGTCCTAGAACTGCTGTTCCATTTGAAATAACGGCTACAAGATTTCTTTTTGATGTATATTCGTATGCTAACTCTGGATCTTCTTTGATTTCTTCACAAGGAAATGCCACTCCTGGAGAATATGCTAACGATAAATCTCTTTGAGATTCTAGTCTTGTAGTTGTTGCAATTGCAACTTTTCCTGGGTTTGGAACTTTGTGATAATCTAATGCTTCATTTTTTGTTACTTTAGTACTCATTTATAATCCTTTAATATTCTGCTTTTATTAAAATGTGGCAGAATGGTAACAGAAAGATACTTAAAGAAGATAAATTATACAACTAATTTGATAACCAAGATTGCTTTAAGGTTAAAGTTAAAATCTTTATCTAAAATTTAGATAATAACAAAATTCTTTATAAAAAACTAAATTTTACTTTAAGGTTTAATCTTTTGAGAGAGTGCCATACACGGGGATGTATGGACTTTTTGAGTGCTTGTAAAAATAAATTTCATACATAAATCATACATATTAATTTACCTTAAGTTCAGAATATTAATATTTATTTTTAATCTATATTTAATAATTACTTCTTTAATTGTATAATTCCTGCAAAACGCCCAGTCTTTGGGTCTTTTCGGTAGGAGTAATGTACCTTACTTGAACATTTTGTACAAATTTTGGAAATTTCTAAATTTTTTATTCCATTATGCTCTAAAATTGATTTATTTATACCTTGTAAATCAATATTTCTACCAAAAACATACTCTTTTCCAAAGGATTTTTCTACTATTTTTACTAAATCATCCCCTACTTCATAACAACATTTTTGTATACTTGGGCCTAAAATAGCACTAATATTTTCACTCTTACAATTGAACTGTTTTGACATAATATCAAGAGCAACTTGTACTATTTTTTGAAAAGTCGAGTTTCTTCCTGCATGTAAAGCAGCAATAACACCCTCCTTTTTATCATGTAATAAAATAGGAATACAATCAGCAACCATAACCATAAGAGGAAGGTCAATTTCATTTGTGATTAAACCATCACAGTTGTCTATTAATTTTGGGGAATCTTTTGTTACTACTTCCACATGATTTCCATGAACTTGGTTCATATATACTAAGTCTTCATATTTGTAGTTTAGTTTCTTTGCTAAGGCTCGTCTATTATCATCTACGTTTTGTACCACATCACCTACATGATAAGCTAGGTTTCCATCGTCTATTTCTGTAAAGACTGCTAATATTTCTTTCATATTTTCTCTTTAAAAGTTTTTTCTTATTTTACTTAAAAAAGATTGATTTTGATATAATTTGTTTTTTTATTTAAAGGATATAAATTGAATAGATTTGATGAAGCAGCAAAAACATGGGACAAAAAACAAACAAGTATAGATAGCTCAAACGCATGTGTACAAAACTTACTTGAAAAAGTACAACTAAAAGATGACGCAAATATCTTGGATTATGGGTGTGGGACAGGATTTATTTCTTTTGCACTAAGTAATGAAAACAACAATATCTTAGGTATGGACTACTCAGATGGTATGATAAATCGATTTAACGAAAAAGCACAAGAGTTAAACTTCTCAAATATCAAAGCACAAAAACATAATATGAATGAAGAAGAACTTCCAAAAGAACAGTTTGATTTAGTGATTTCATCTATGACTATGCATCATATCAAAGATACGAATATGTTCGCTAGAAAATGTAAACAAGCTCTAAAATCTGGAGCAATTGTATGCATAAATGACTTAGAAAAAGAAGATGGAACTTTTCATAAAAAACATAATAATGATGGAGTTGAACACTTCGGATATGATAAAGAGTTTATTTGTAAACTTTTTGAAGATGAAGGTTTTGAGATAATCTCATGTGATACAGTATATACACATGAGAGAAATGATAGTGAGTATCCACTATTTAACTTAATCGCTAAAGCCTAAGTGTTTACTTCTGGGCTTTTGCGAAATATGAGATTTTGATATCGTAGTTATTTAAAACTGTAAAATCTTCTAATCTTGGGAAAATTAAAGACAATATGTCCTTTTCTTTTTCTTGGATATTTTTAGTATCTAAAATAGTACAATCCTCTTTTTTCTGCGATAACTCACTAATAAAAGATGTATTTAAAATAGTAAGAACTGAAAGCTTGTTTCTCTTTTGAAACTTATCATCTTCTTCATTTGGAAGATAAATCTCGAACTCTTCTTGTTCTTCTTCTGATAGATTTGATAAATCTATTACTGCTAAATTTAAAATATTTGGTCCTTTTAGGTTTGATAATCGTAGTTTAGTCAAACTTTATAAAAACAAATATTAAATTGTTATATAAACTTATCAATAACATTTCGATAAAATCTTTTTTTATACTAAGGGAATATATATGTCACAAGCACAAGAAAAATTCGTAATATTTGGAAATCCAGTAGCACACTCAAAATCACCACAAATGCAAAATGCAGGTTTTGAAAACCTAAACTACAATGGAAACTATGAAAAACATCACTTAGAAGATGGGAGCGTCATTAAACAAACATTTTTAGAAAACTCTTATGAAGGTGCAAACATCACAGTACCACATAAAGAACATGCTTACGCAAATGCTGATGAAGTAAGAGGATTAGCACAAAAAATCCACGCAGTAAATACATACATAAATGAAAACGGCAAAGTAATAGCATACAACACAGATGCCCCAGGATTCTTAAAAGCTATTGAGTCTTTTGGAGAGGTAAAATCTGTACTACTATTAGGTGCAGGAGGAACTGCCAAAGCAATCGCCCTAGCCTTACAAGAATCAAACATAGATGTAACAGTACTAAATAGAAGTGAAGGGAAACTAGAGTTTTTCAAAAATGAAGGTATCACTTCATACTCATGGGATAACTTCGAAGCAAAAGAGTACGACCTAGTAGTAAACTCTACAAGTGCAGGACTAAAAGATGAATATCTACCTTGTGACAAAGCTATCTTAGAAGAAGCCTTCAAATCTGCTAAATACGCTTTTGATTGTGTATACGGTAAAGTTACACCATTTTTAGCACTAGCACAAGAAAAAGGTCTAGAGATAAAAGACGGAGAAGATATGCTTCTTTTCCAAGGGGTTTTAGCTTTTGAATACTTCACTAAACAAAAAGTTGGTGATGATGTAGTTGAGGCTATGAGAAAAGGGTTGAAAGGTAATTAATCTATATTGACAAAAAATAGGTAATTTGCTAATATATACTTACAGAATAAGTCTTCTGAATATAAAACCATCGGAGTTCGTTATAGACGTTAAGTTGGGAGTCACAATATGTGAAGTATCAACAAACACCCGTAGAATGTAACAGTTTTTGGTCTGTTGCTTTTCTATTCTGGAATAAAAAGAGTTTTTAACTCTAATCTCTTCTTAATATGAACTTTCAATTTCACTAACTTTACAATGCCATTTGAATACTTTTTATAAAATTCTAAACTTACAAGAGTTGCACCTGTTTTTTTATCTTTTGTAATACTTTTTTCTACTCTATCAAAATCTTGTATTATTATTGGTATTTCACAAATATATGATAAATCCTTAGGATGACCTCTTTTTATGTGTCTGATACTATGACTAGAGATAGTACACTTATAACCATTCATATTAAAATGAAGTATACCTTTTAGTCTTTTGATAGTTTTAACGGGTATATCAAAAACAATTTCTTCATTGTATTGTTTATTTTCAATTGAATTATGTATAAGTTCACAAATTTGATCTCTTAGTTCAGACACTAACTAACCCTTATTTTTCTAACTGTTTCTTAGACGTACTACTTATTTCATCCCATAATTTATAAATAGAATGAGTTTTACCTTTTCTTACATCCTTTAATCCATTAATAATTGACTTTAGTATTTCTTTAGATTTAATCTCTTTAAGTGATTCTTTCATAGTTCAATACTCCTCTTTTGAGATAATTATAGTATATTTTCTTTATTTGGAAGTATACATTACTTTAATAGTAAAGTTAAAAAGAAAGAATTAGGTTACTTTTCTCTTAATATTATATTACGATTTTTATCCATGTGTGTAAATTTTATCATACCACTTTTAACCTCTTCATCTTCTAGATAAAAAAATTGACTAATTTCCATAGTTCCTAAAAAATCGCAAGTATCTCCAGTGTTTGGTCTTTTTTCGGCAACATTAACCCACACAATTGTTAAATCATTTTCATCTAAGAAATTAAGTAACTTTTCTTTATCTACAAGTAAACATTGAAAAGTCTCATTATTTACAGAAGGCTCAAAACAAACTGTCTCGCCATCTTGATTAATGTAATTCCCATTTACTTCAGAATATTGCATACTTAAACCATTAAATATCATTTTAGAAGGACATAATATATTTATTACCTCCTTTTTTGACTTATCAAATTCTCCTTCCCAAAAATAGTTTTCCGTAGTAAGTGCAACTTTTTCAGTATATCCATTATCTATTTCATCCCAATCTGTTTTACAACTGTAGTAATAATCTTGAAAATGCTCATATGCAGTTGACCAATAATACTCTTTATAATACATTTTAGTATTCTCTCTTGCAAATGGCATCCAGTCACCCCAAAAGTTCTGATTTTTAGCCCAACTTTTAAAGTATTCTAAATCGTGTTTTGGAATTAAAAAACTTCTTAAAATAGTCCATACCTCTTTATGAACTATATCCCACCTATCAATACCTTTTTCCATAGGTTCTACCCATTCAGGATATGAATTTAAAGATAACCATTTTTTTCCATCATCACCTTTTAATTCTATAAATTTTTTAATATCAGGGAAATCATCATATTTTGAAACCCAAAGTTCATTGTCTTCAGTCCAATTTATTTCAACATCTGGATTCCACCAAAACTTATTATCTGAAAATCTATCTTTTTTTGTGTTTTTAATTAAAATTGTTGGATCAATATTTCTAATATATAATTGAAAAGTTCCTTTATAATCTCTTGTTTTATCTTCTCCGTAATGTCTGTCATCCTTTAAAGGATATTTATCACTTAATCTTGCTAATACATCATACAATGCCATCCATTGATATTTTTTACCAATTCTTTCAGTAATATTTTCTCGACCATTATAATAACTTGCTTTTGATAACTTTGTTTCTATTTCATCAAACTTTTCGTTTATATAACCATAATCCTCAAATATCTTTTTTATTGCATAGTTACTAATTAATTGTTCATCTTTTTTACTAACAAAATCACCTATTGCATAACCAAGAACATATCTACCAAAGTCACCATATCCTCCAATTCTACCTCTCCCATATTCTGTATACATAGAAGAAATAACTTTACTTTGACAATTAAAGCTACCTTCATTATATAACTCTTTAATATCTTCATTTGTTGGTAAGTTTTCTATACCCATAAAATCACTATCATATGGTGGTATAGTTTTTGAAATATCAATATCCAATTCTAATCCTAAAGATATAGTGTAATCAATAATGAGTTTTGCAAAATCTCGTAATAAAATATTAGGATAGACTTTTTCTTTATTAAAAATTGTTTCAAAAACATATATTGCTAATTTTTTAATAATTTCATCTGAACTATTATCATTATTTACTATTACACCAAAAGAAACTGCAAATAATCTTTCATAAATATATGGATCATTAACTGTCTCAAAAAGTTTTATCAGTTCTATTAAGACTTCCATTCTATTAAACAGTAAATTTACTAAAGCTTTTGTAACAGTATCTCGAATTTCTCTATTTGAAGAAGATAAAAACCAAGATAAAATAACCCCACTTAACAAAATTGATTTATTAGATATAAATGATTTATCATCACTTGATAATGCCCAATTGATGATTCTTTTTACAGACTTTACATCATGTTTATTATAATTTTCTTCTAGAAGTAATATAAACCAGCAATCTCTATCTGACATACTAAATTGAGATAAGTAATCGTGCACAAATAGCGCATTAAATGGATGTTCTGGAATTGAAGCAATTGAAATTGAGACTTCAAAGAATTCATCTTTAAACCATTTATTCGATAAATGTGAGTTAACAAAACTTACAGTATCTTCGCTAATTGAGTTTGACTTTCTCCAAAGTAAACTATGAAAAAAAGCTTCTTTAACAATATCATTATCAGCCAACTTACTTGGAAGAACTGAATATAACTCTTTTCCTGTCAGCTCTGGTAATTGGATACTCATTGATTCAATCACACCTTGATATTTCCATAAATTGTAATACCTGAAAAATTCTTCATTATTTTCAAAACTATCTCTAGGATCATCTAATTTTAAAAAATTATCAAACAAATATTTAACAGTCAAATGATCATGAAATCTTTCATATGCAAAATAAACCCCTTCTATATATTCACCATCCTTATAAAATAAGTTTTTTGATAATAAACCTTCTGAAATCAAATCATCTAAGATACCACTTTGTAAACGATATTTGATTAAAACTTCTTCTAACATTTCATAAGCTTTATCATAAGAAATTGCTTGAAAACCTTTTAATTTTACGATTAGAGTTTCAACTATTTTTTTTAAAAGTCTTAAACTTTTTATATTATGATATTTAGGAGTTAATTTTGATTCAATAGATTCTATAAAAAAATGAATAATACTTGTGATACCTTCCATACCTTTAGGTATTTGATTTAAACCTTTATTCTCTAAACCCTCACAAAATATTTTTAGAAAAAGAGGGTTTTGAAATTCAGGATGCATCAATGGGAAATTAGGTTGTTCTATCTTATAATGTTTAAAAAATTGATTTGATGCCTGATATTCATGTCCACTAAATCCTGTATGTTTAATATTGACTAGCAAATTATCATTAAGTAATTTTTCTGGAACAATTAAATCAAAATATGAACTTCTAATACTTAAAACTAAACCTAACCAAGGGTATTTTTTAATTGAATTAATAAAACTCATTAACGAATTATTCCAAAAAGTTCTTCCATTCCCCTCATTTATGGCATCAATAAAAATCAATATCCTTTTATTTAAATATTGTGCTTTTATATTCAATGCTTCTAAAAACTCACTTTCATTACAATTTAATCTTAATAAATCATTTGAAATTTGAGTCCAAGGGTGTTGAAAACTATTGAAGTGTTGACCAAGTAAGAGTATAGATAATGCCCCTTCTTTCTGTCTAATTTTAACTGCATCAGCTAAAACATGAGATTTCCCTATTCCTGCTTCACCACTTAAAATCATATATGGATTATTAATTAGTAAAGAATCTTGCATATAACATAATTCAGAAAACTCATGAAGTTCACTTTCTAAAGAGTATAAATTGCGTATTAAAGAATCGTACTTTGATCCTTTTTCATCATCTATACTTGATAAGTATCTAATAAAAATATGAATATTATCGTATACTTCTTTTAACTTATCATCCATTTTCTTAAAATCAATTTCTTCTATACCAAAAAAATTTAATTTTTTATAATAATTACTAAAAGACCCAAACGAATTCTCTAACTTCAATAAATAAATTGAGTTAATATACTTCTCATTACTATTAGAAGAAATAAAAGGTACATTAAAGGAATATATAGACCAAGAAGTAATAGATTTAATATTAGCTTTTAAATGTAATGATTTTACAACTTGATTATATGCAAGTCCCAGATCATGATAAATATCTTCAATTTTATTTTTTAATTCATCATTTCTATTTAAAAAATTAAAAGTATTAAGTAACTCTGTTTTTACATTTATTTTAGGAGTATACCTAGCTCCTAAATCTAAGATTGCATTTTCATTTTGGCTATTAAACCAATCATTCTCTAGATTTATATTATTTGTAAAAAAATAAGAAGTAATATTTTGATTCTCTCGCAATAACTGTGCCGTTTCAAAATAACTCTTTACTCTCCATTCTATAGAAACACCTAGTGAAATTGCTTTAGCTTCTGTATCAGTTTTTGCAACAGGTTCATTATTACCTCTTCCTTGACCAAATTCACTATTAGTATATAAAATCACCTTAGTTATATTTGGATAATTATCTTTACTTTTTTGAAGAGTATTAATTAAATCATCTTTATGTTCAGATAAACTACCTTCATAAAATTTTGATTGAAAACCTATAACATCACTTGCAATCTGGATAGGGTTTGTTTCTATTCCTGATTGGTTCTTATATCTGAAAATACCATTTGTCTGTTCAAACTCTTTACAAAAAAGAATATAACACAACCATTCAAAATTCTCTTGTGGGTTTTCACTAAATTTCGCTTTAAAAATATCCCAATTTGGTTTTATCATATTTCAATACTCCTTACTTATTTTTCTAAAATCAATCCATTTTCTTCAACATCTTTGTTATATAAATCAATAGCTTTTTTACTTTCTTCATGCCATTTATTTTCTATTTTTTCTTTAGAAGAAGTATCTTCATCAGAGTTAAAACTCTTGATTAAAGATTTTACAAACTCTTTTCTTTCTTCTATTGGCAAACTTAAAGCTCTTTTCAAAATCCCTTCTTTTGTCATAGTAAGCCTTTAAATTATTATTACTAATAATATCAGAATTTATTTTTATCTCTCATAAGCAAACTTTCACCCATCATCCCCTATCATTCCAGTAAAAAGACAAGAATCAATCCTATATGAAAAACAAAGATAAAGAAAAACTTATTATTGAGTGGAAACAGCTAAGAGCTAACTTTTTTAATCTTTATAAAGAAGATAAAAACAAGTTCGAAAAGTCATATAGCAAGCACCCTCTTTACCCATCTATTATAAAGCACTTTGATAAAAGCTTTACAGAAGTAAATCAACTAGCAGTTTCAGAGATAGATATCTTTTTAAATACAAGAAAAGACTAGCAAGAATACATGAGCGCACTTACACTTTCAATCATCGGAACATTATCAGTATTACTTCATGGTCTTGGTACTGCACAGACTTGCCCTGCACGCTCGAAGCTTTTTATTGGGACTGCTGTTATTTTGATTATTCCTGATTTATATTATAGTGGTGGGTTACATGGGGCTTTACAGTCTGTTGTTATTGCTATTTTATTTTTTCTTGGAAGTTTTGAGTTCTCAAAGATTGAAAAAGTTGTAAAGTATTTCTTGCCTATTTTTACTATATATTTGCTTTTTAAACTTCAAGAACCTATTGGGATACTTTTAGTTATTGCAGGGATTAGTACTCCACTTGCTACTATTGCTAAGACAAATCTTTGGGTTAAGAGATTTCTATTTATCTCTCTTATTTGTTGGGGAACTTATGCTTTTTATTATGAAGCTTGGTTTACTGTAGCTTTTGATGTATTGGGTATTTGTGGGATTATTTATTCCCTTAGAAAAGAGAAGAAAAACTCCCAAATCATCTAGACATATTTTACAGGTACGTGATACACACCTTTAAAATTCCCATCTTTACTTACATAGTCATTTTGTTCAAATATCATATATGAAGGTATTGTTATAGTTTCATAACCACTATTTGGCAACCACTCATGATATACCCACTGTATTAGCATCAAAATATCTTGCTGTTTTCCTTCTATTTTAAAAGTCACACACAAGCACTCTTGTATTTCTAGGCTTGGTAGATTTGTATTTACTAGATTTGTTTGTTTATCTTTTGGAACTACACAAGCTACATAGTTACAGTTTTCAAGGGGTGTTATAGTTGGATTGTCATGATAAATACCTATTTGTTCATATTCTTGTATTTCATTTGTATAAATCCAAGCTGTCATTTTTTCCCATACTTGTTTGTAGTTTGGACTATAACCTTTTTGTCTTATATAGTAAGCCATTCTTGGAGTTACTTTTATAAGATTTTGCTCTAAAGAAGAGAAGTCTATATTTGAGCTTACGGTATCAGTGGTTTTTAGTATTTTATTTGAGTATTCTTTGTATCCGCCTTTTCTCCAAAACTTTGGAGTTTGCTCAAATCTTTGTTTAAAAGCTCTTATAAAAGAAGTTTGAGAGCTATACCCACACATATTTGATACTTCTGTTATGGTTGAGTGTTTATTTGTGATTAGGATATTTGCTGCTTTTTGAAGACGGATAGATTTTATAGTTTCATATATAGCTGTTCCCATTTGTTCTTTGAAAACTTTATGAAGATGAAACTTACTTATTTGAAGCTCATAAGCTATTTGATCTAGGTTTATATCTGTTTGAATATTGTCATAGATATAACTCATCAAATCATTTGCTAGTTTACTATGTTTTAGGTTTGTGATTTTTTTGTGCATGGAAAATTATAACACAAGTAGAGTATAAAATAAACAAGAATGGATAATTTTATGACTAAGATATGTGTAGAATAATTTTTTTATTATAGATAAAATAGCTCCAAGAAAAGATAAGGATACACATGCAAGAGCAAATAGACTACTATAGTGACAAACTAAAATACGAAATTGATTCATGGGATTTATACAATTCATTAAAAGAAAACCAAAAGATTATAGTTATAGATGCTAGATCAAAAGAAGCTTATGACTTAGAGCATATTCCTACAGCTATAAATATTCCACATAGAACTATGGATGAAAATACAACAAAAAACTTAGACAAAGAGTATTTATATGTAACTTACTGCGATGGTATCGGATGCAATGCTTCAACAAAAGGCGCTTTAAATATGGCAAAACTAGGCTTTAAAGTAAAAGAGCTTTTAGGTGGACTTGATTGGTGGAAAAGAGATGGATATGAAACAAAAGGTATAAATGCACAAGCAGCTAAAAATATCTCTTGTGGATGTTAAAATGAGTGAAGATATTAATATAAGATTTGTTAAAGAGCAGGATTTAGATGAGCTTTTGGATTTATGTGAAGAACATGCTATTTATGAAAAAGCCATATATTTTAGAGAAAATAAAAAAGCAGCTTTGAAAACTCATCTATTTGAAAAACAAACACTATTTTGCACAGTAATAGAAAAAGACTCAAAACTCATCGCTTATAGTACTTATATGAAACAGTTCTCAACTTGGGATGCAAACTTTTATATTTATATGGATTGCTTATTTGTAAAAGAAGAATACAGATCATTAGGACTTGGTAAAAAGTTATTGCAAAGACTAAAAGAAGAATCACAGAAATTAAACTGTGATTTAATACAGTGGCAAACTCCAAACTTTAATACTAGAGCTATTAAGTTTTATGAAAATATAGGAGCCTTATCAAAAACAAAAGAGAGATTCTTTTTAGACATATCTAATTAACCCTTTGTTAAATAATTTGTACTATTATATAAGTATAGCCAGATAAAAAAAGCAAAGATTATGAAAAAAATAAAAAAGCTTTGTGGTATCAAAAAATCAGAGTTTGAAGAGCTCAAAGATGAAATCACAAAAATAGTAAAAACTCCAAACTTCATATGTAAAAAATGCCTAAAAGTAAGCATAGATAAAAAACACCTTTGTAAAGGTGAATCTTTTTAGTTATAATTTTCCATAATTTATACAAAAAGGAACTCTATGTACTGTACAAACTCAGAAAACTTTGAGAAAAATGATATTCCAAAAACTATCAAAACTAAAATCGCAGTCCTAACTCCAAGTGAAGACAAAGACTTTATTGTAAGAAAACTTACACTTTCAAATGGCGGTTCTATGCCAAATCACACAAACAAAATTCAACACCAACAATATGTATTAAGTGGAGAAGCAAAAGTAGTTATAGGAGATGAAGAGTTCCATGCAAAAGCTGGAGATTTTTTATATATTCCAGCTGGTGTATCACACTATTATGAGGCCTGTTACAACAGTGACTACCAATTTTTGTGTATGATTACAACAGAAGATGACGAAATCACTATGTTAGAACCTAAATAACTTAGGTTTTGATATATATCAATATGTTTTTTTCTAAATAATATATAATTTAATCAAATTATAATTATAAGGAAAAAACATGAAAAAACTTATTTTATTAATCTTACTTTTATCTTTTCATAATCTAAGTGCTGAGTTATTTCAATATAGCAAAGAGATTATAAAAGATAAAAAAACTGGTTTTTTATGGCAAGACAATGAGCATGTAAAAAACAAACTTCATACTTATAATGAAGCTTTAGACTACTGTGCTTCTTTAGAATTAGATGGTGTAAAAAACTGGCAAGTTCCAGGATTTGCAGAACTTTTTTCAATCATAGATACAAAATCTTACAATCCAAGTATTTCAAAAACCTTCAAAAATGTACAAGCAAAAAACTACTGGACTACTAAATTTTTCAGTCATGGGATAAATAGTCAAGCTTTCGTGATTGATTTTAAATCAGGTGCATTTAATAGAAAGAAAATGAATCAAAAGTATTATGTAAGATGTTATAAAAAATAATCTATTTCATAGCAATTATTTAGTATCATATCCTAAAAAATTACGAACGTTAAAAGTATAAAAGGATTGATAATTGAAAAATAAAAATCATATTAAAAAAATCTCTAACTACGCTATGGTAGGTGGACTTGGAGCTATTTTAGTAACTGGATTAGTTGGTTGTGAAGATAAATCAAATAACCAACAAAATTTTGGACAAAGTGATGCATTTGCAAGTGCTTCTCAAAAACAAGGTGCATTTGTTATTATTGAAGAATCAGCTGACGGCAAATATTCAATTGTTGATGAATTCCCATCATCTAAAACAACTATTGTTTTAAGAAACCCTGATGGATCTGAAAAAATTCTTTCAAAAGAAGAAATTGATGCACTTGTAAAAGAAGAAGAGAAAAAGATTGACAATGGTACATCTGCTCTTACAAACCCAAATGCAGAAGTAAGTAATGGTGGTATGGGACTTGGTGGAGTTTTACTTTCATCTGTTGCTGGTGCACTTATTGGTTCTTACATAGGAAACAAACTATTCAATAACCAAAACTACCAAAACCAAAGAAAAACACAGTATAAATCACCACAAACTTATAGTAAATCAAAAAACTCATTTAACAAAGCAAAATCTTCTGCTAATAAATCTTCTTCTTCTAAAAAAAGTGGATTCTTTGGTAAATCATCTGGTTCTTCAAGTTCTAGAAGTTCATTTGGTGGATAATAGATGAAATTACAAAAACTAGAACCATTAACAGATGAATATTTAGAATCTATAGGATTTGTATGGCATACAGATGAAGATAACTCTTCATATGTTTCAGATGAAGTTATAGAAATCTCTGAGGCTGAGGCAGATGCATATTATGAAGCTACAAATGAACTTTATGATATGTTTTGTGAAGCTGGTGAGCATGTAATAGAAAATGATTTATTTCATGAATTAAATATTCCATTTAACTTAGTTGAGATAATCAAAGAATCATGGGAAAGTGACGTTCACTGGCATTTATATTCAAGATTTGATTTAGCAGGTGGACTTGATGGTAAACCTATTAAATTAATCGAATTTAATGCAGATACTCCTACTTCACTTTTTGAAACAGCTGTTATTCAATGGGCACTTTTAAAAGCAAATGGATTAGATGAAGCATCTCAATTCAATAATCTTTATGATGCACTAAAAGACAACTTCAAAAGAATTATTACACTTGATTCTGATATTGAAAAGTTTGATGAATATTATCAAAACTTAGGATGGAAGATTTTATTCTCTTCTATTTCTACTTCAAGTGAAGATATCAATACAACTAAGCTTTTACAACATATTGCAGATGAAGCTGGGTTTAATACTGATTTCCAATTTATCGAAGATACAGAGTTTTCAGAAGAAGGAATCTTTGCAAATGACCAAAGCTTTGAGTTCTGGTTTAAACTAATTCCTTGGGAAGATATTGCAATTGATGAGAGTGATTTAGCTCTTATCTTAAATGATATTATTAAAGAGAAAAAAGCAATTATTTTCAATCCTGCTTATACTTTAATGTTCCAATCAAAAGGATTTATGAAAGTTCTTTGGGATTTATATCCAAACCATCCATTATTACTTGAAACTTCGTTTGAGCCTTTAGAAGGTAAAAAACAAGTTGAAAAAAGATGTTTTGGTAGAGAAGGCGCTAATACTAAAATCATAAATGAAGATGGAAGTATTGATGTTGAAACTGCTGGTGATTATGAAGGTCACAAAGCAATCTATCAAGAGTATGTAGAACTAAATACTGATAGCAATGGTGTAACTTACCAAGCTGGTGTTTTTTACGCTTACGAAGCTTCTGGACTTGGGTTTAGAAGAGGTGAAAAAATCTTAGATAATATGTCTAAATTTGTAGGACATATTGTAAAATAAGTCAAGAGAAATCTTGACTTATTTTGTTTTATACAGGATCTATTGCAGTCCAACTATCATCATTGTAATAAAGCCTGATTGTACCAATATTAAATGTTGCTGGTCCATAATTTGCAGGAACAAAAATCTCAATTTCTTTTTCTTTTCCCCAAGGAAAGTCTTCATCTTTTTCATTATGCTCAATCATTAGAGTAATTGAAAATACTAATTTAGTATCGCTAGCTCTTTTTATATAAACCTCTGGTATTGAGAAAGTATTATTTTCAATGTTATAATATTTATTATTTACCATCATATGTATACTTTTATTTTCAAGTGTATTAGGTAATCCAACAAAAATGAATCTACCGTTTATATATGCTTTCTTATAGTCAGATGAACTAAATTCAATAAGTTTTAATTTTTTAAATAAATTATATGTATTTCCTTCTGGAACTTCTACATGAATACCAGAAGAAGTCTTAGTAAAAATACTAGCTCTAATTCTTACATTTTCATTTGGTAAAATTTTTATAATAAATTCACCTTTAGAGTTTGCATGTATTTTATTTACCCAAGATGAAGTGCTTGCTATTATCAATGCACCTGGAATTATTTTATTATCTTGATCAACAACTATACCTTTTACATAAGTATCACTTTTAGGTTTTGGTTTACTAATATTCCATAAAGAAAAATGTGAAACTTCTCCTATATATACATTTTTAACTGGATCATATGTAGCAATACCTTCTTCAATCCAACTTCCTAATTCAGTATTATAGTACCATAATGGAATAGTATCTTGATCATGAGTTAAATTTGGATCAGCTGGAAATGTTAGTGTTGCAGTTGTACCATTTTTTAAATTTAATTTATTTCCAGATTCGTCTTTTAATTCAATATTATAAAATCCATATGATTCAATAAAGGCGGTATTTCCATCTTCTCTTACACCAGTAAAATCTCCAGGAAAAGATTCTAACCCAAAATGATTAGTTACTTGATTTAAAGTAGCTTCTACAATAACTTTTCCATTATAGTTATTTCCATTTACATCTTTAAAAGAATTACTTGTGAAATTTATTTTTCCATCTTTAATATCAAATTCTTGAAATTTATTTGAATCAAATATTTCTGTTAAATCATTTTTTACAATAATGATTTCAACTTCTGTATTTTCGCCTTTTTTTACTTGTACATTTTTACTATTCATTGCGTAGCCATTTACTTCAACAGTAATAATTGTTTTGTCTGTAACTTCAACTTTATCACTTGTAAATACCCCTGCTGATGAAACATTAATTTCATTATCGTTTATAGTAACTTTTGTAGGAACAGATTCAAAATCAATAGAATTGTTATTAATTAATGTTTTAATTTTTCCTGATACACTTCCATATTCTTTTACAATATCAATAGAATCTAACATAACATTATAAATATAGTCTTTATTTCTATAATTATAAGAAATCATTATTTCAGATGTGTTTTCATAATAATTTTCATGTTCTATCTTAATTGGTACTTTATCAAAAATTGACAAAATTGCCTTAATAGAGTAATTACCTTCTTCATCACTATAAGTTTCGTAAGTCTTTTCTAGTGCAGTAATTGTTACTTTAGCATTTGCAACAACTTCTGAAGTATCTTTGTTTGTAACTTTTCCTTTTACTGTTGTCTCAACTGTACAACCAACTAAAAGAAATCCTGAAAAAAGTACTAAAAGTACCTTTTGAATAATTTTTTTCATAATATCTCCTTATTGAAAATAAGACATATTATGAAAAAATAAATAAAATATTACTTATTAATAATAAAATAATTATATTAAAACAACTAATTAATGGTATTAATTTATCAAATTATTTATTATATTGTTACTAATTTCCTTGAAGTTATTAAAAACTTTTGTATATGATACAGAACCCTTTAAAAGTGTCAATATTTCTTTAGATTTATCTTTTACTTGAATATTTTCTATAAATATTTTATCTTTAATTCCTTCTTCTAATATTTTTTCTATATTTTCAATTTCAATATCACATAAAACTTTTACTTGACTTTGCATAGAAGTAGGAAGTAAATCATATTCATTAAGTAGTTGAACAGTAGGACAATCTTCCCTATCATCTTGATTTATTTTATATATTTTAAAATACTCTTCAAGTTTTTCTTTTGCATCTATTTCTAAAGAATGGATTTCTTTAAATTTTTCTTCTAAATCAAGAGCCATAGAGGAAAGACAGGCATTTCCTAAATCTTCTTTCTTTTTAAAATAATGATGTACATTTTCCCTTGTAACCCCAATATCTTTTGATATTTGAGAAAAGCTAAGGTTTGAGAAACCAACTTTTCTAATCATACAATTTGCACTATTTATTACATCTTCTTTTCTTGATTTTTTCATTATCTTACTTTTGTTTTTTATGGATTATATATCATCATAACTTACACATGTATAAGTTAAGTCTTGACAAAAAATATATTAAGTGCTAAACTTTCATTACTTACTTACATGTAAGTAAATTAAAAAGGATAAATATGAACACTAATGAAATAATAGAAGATTTTAAAAAATATACAAATACATGGGTAGAAAACTTCAATAAAGGAAATGTACAATATTGTATAGATGCATATGTTGAAGATGCAATTATGATTGTAAAAAATGTTGGAGAATTTAAAGGCAAAGAAGCTATTGCAGTATTTTGGAATGAAACTACAAAAGCAGCAAATCATATAGAATACACAAATACAAATATAAAAGTAATAGATGAAAAAACTGTTCATTTAGATTCTGATTGGAAGATGAATATTGGTGAAGGAATTATCACTTTAGAAGAATGGGTTAAACAAGATGATGGTTCTTGGAAACTAGTTCAAGATGAATTTGAAATCTTAAAACAATACTAAAAGATTAACTATGAAATATCTTCAATCCCTTAGTTTATATATTTCAAAACCCCTTGATAGTTTGAGTTTTTATATAAGTAAATTAGGAATGAAATTAATAGAAATATATATTGAAGAAGATAAAAAATACTATCATCTAAGCTTTGATAAAAACTCAAAACAAGCTTTTTTAGAACTTATATATGACAAAAACAATACTCAAACTGTTTTCCCTAAAAATCAAGACTTACTTGAAGGGTATTGGAAAATCGCTATTAGTATCAAAGATGTTGATATTGCTAGCGATAAGCTAATTGAAAAAGGTATTAAAGTAAGTGAAGCCTTTCAAGTTCCAAATGTAGCTTATCTATGCCATATCCAAGACCCTGATGGATATACCATTGAGCTAATACAACATAAGTTTCAAGAAAATCATATAAAAGAAAAAGAAGACTCTAGCTATAAACTTGGAAATAAACCAGTATTTTCACTTATTACATATAGGGTTAAAAATATAAATAAAAGTTTAGACTTTTATCAGACAAAATTAGGCCTAAAACTTTTCTCAAAAATGGATGTGACAAAAAGAGGTTTTAATATATACTTCTTAGCAGCATCTAAAGAAAAAGCACCAAGTGAAAATATTGAAGCAATAGAAAATGCCCAATGGCTTTGGACTAGAGACTATACAATGATAGAATTTCAACATATTTTAAAAATAGAAGATAAAAAAGATTTTGTTTATGATATTAGTAAAAAAACAGGTTTTAAAGAGATTAGTTTTATATCAAAAGAAAGTTTATCTTTTAAAGACCCAGATAATTATCAAATTCAAATAAAAAAAGAAGTCTAATCTCTACTTCTTTTTTTCTCAATATACATCTGCCTATCTGCTTTTGATAATAACTCTTCTATACTCTCACCATCTTTTGGATAAAAAGAAGTTCCAACACTACAGTCAACTTTGAAACGATTGTCTTCAAACTCAATAGCTTTTAGGATATTTTTCTTTATAAGTTTTTTGATATTTGAAGTTGATACAGATTTATCTTCCATAATAGTTAAAACTATAAACTCATCTCCACCTAATCTACAAATCAAGTCAGATTTTCTAAATGTATCTGTCAGTCTTTTTGAAATAGTTTGTAAAACTACATCCCCTATTTCATGACCATAATCATCATTTATCATTTTAAATTTATTTAAATCTATAAAATAAAGAACTACTGTTTCTTCTTTTCTTTTACAAATTTCTAAAATTTTCCTAGCTTGTTCTAAAAAGAATCTTCTATTATACAAATTTGTAAGTAGATCAAAACTAGCATATTCTTGTAGTTTTATTTCTAAGTCTTTTCTATCTGTAATATCTCGACTAATCCCAAATAATCCTATAATATTACCTTCACTATCATACATAGGTCTTTTACTTGAACTTACATAACAAAGTCTATTGTTCTCATTGTAATATGGTTCTTCAAGATTTGTAATATACTCACCTGATAAAATAAGTTCCTTTTCTTTTTCAAAATAAAGTTCAGCATGTTCTTTATCAAAAATATCAAAATCAGTTTTGCCTACAATATCTTTCCAAGTATCAAAGCCTGTAATTTTTGCAAAAGAATTACTAGCATATGTAAATTTATGGTTGTTGTCTTTTATATAAATAAAATCTGGTGTTAGTTCTAAAAAACTATGGAATATCTGTTCAATATCTTTTAGTTTTTCTAATTGTTCAATATCTATACTATTATTCATTATTAAAACCTATTAATATTGTATTTTTTACACAATATGATATTATAACACATAATAATACATAACAAAATGATTACAATCAATAGAAAGCATTTTATTTTTTATAAGTTTGTATATAGTCTTCTAAAGCTTTAAATGAACTTTCTAAATTTTTTAAAACTGTTAAAACAAGGACTGGATTATGGTCGTGAAGTTTATCTTTATGAGTTTTCATAGATGAAGTTCTAATATCAATTTCACCTTCAATAAGTACAATATCAACCTTTGTGATACTATCAGTAAATGATATACATAAAGGGAAATAATATTCAATATCTTCAATCATATACCAAACAGCCTGATTTCTAATTGATATTTTATTATAAATCGCATCTGTTAATTCTATATCTGTTAGCCTATGTAAATTAAAGATAATTTTTTTAATACTCTCAACATTTATAAGGGATTTATCCATTTTTGAAAAAACTCTTTTATACATAAGTTTCCAAATAAATGAACTTTTTTTATTATGATTTAAATGCCCTAAAGTCTCTTCTGTTAAATATCTAACATTCATATTCTTTTATATACTCCCTTAAAGGTGTGAAATCAACCTTTTCATCTATTTTTATATCTAAATCCATTAGATATAAATTTTTGATTTTAAATTTTTCTAGTTTCACTAAGTCTTTTCCCGTTGTAACAAAATGAAAGTCTTTATACTTTTCTTTTATTGCATCTATTTCTTCACTTACAAAATTATGATGATCAGGGAAACTTAACATCAAAGTATCTTTTGGTAAAAACTCTAGTAATCTTTTAGGCTTTGAAATTGCTGTTAAAAGCACTACTTTTGAAACAAGAGCAACTTCTTTTCCATCTTTTTTAATAGTAATAATTCTATTAAAATCTCTACCCTCTTTTAGTTCAATATCTGCATAAAAATACATTCCCTTAGGCTCTCTATAACCACCACTTGGTAAACAAAAGATATTTGTAGGTTCAATTTTTGGTCTTAGTATTACATTGAATTTTTTAATATTGTATTTTGAAAAACCATCATCTAAAAATACAATTTTACATCCTAATTCTTTAGCTTTTTTAATAGCTTCTACTCTATCTTCACTTACAATTACACTTGCATTTGCTAAAGATTTAGCTAAAAGCATAGCTTCATCCCCTGAAGTTTGTACATCTTCTAAGATTTTTCCATCTTGAGATATTACATATAAACCTTTTGATTCTCTTCCATAACCTCTTAATATTACGCAAGCTTTTTCATATTGTGAAGCAAGTTTTATAGCAACTGGAGTTTTACCACTTCCACCAACAATAAGGTTTCCTATAGAAATAACAGGGATTTCAAAATCAATTTCTTTTGCTCTTGCTCTTTTAAACAAAATAATAAGCATATATACAAAAGTTAAAGGGATTAGTAAAAATGAGATTAGTTTTTGGAAAGCATTTGGATAGAAGAGATAATCTTCTATCCATAAGTAAAGTTTTTGTTTCAAGTTAGTTTATATCCACTCAGATGCAACTTCAATAACTTGGTCACAAACATAATTAACTTCATCGTCTGTAAGACCTGCATACATTGGTAATGAAAGTATTTGTTGATAGTTATTTAAAGCATTTGAATATGCTGTGATCTTAATAGAATACTTTGTTTTATAATAAGATAAAAGATGTAATGGAATATAATTAAGTCCAGTAGCAACCCCTCTCTCTTTTAAAGCTCTTGCAAATGCATCTCTATTTCTAGAAATTTTTACAATAAACTGAGTAAAGATATGTTCATCTTTATGAGAAGGAATTGTAATATGCTTAACTCCTGTTAATCTCTCTTTATAAAGTTTAGCAATCTCTTTTCTTCTTTTTATAAAATTTTGTGTTTTATTTAACTGAGCTAGTGCATAAGCTGCATCTAATTCTGATAAATCATATTTATGTCCAATATCTACAACATCATATACATAATCTAAGTTTCCGTAGTTATCATACGTAGTTGTAAGTGCATGTGTTCTTAATAATTTTGCTCTGTTTGCGATTTCTTCATTGTTAGTAACAATAATTCCAGATCTTGAAATTGCATATTTAGAGTTAGATGGGTTTGTAGAGAAAATAGTCATATCAGCTCTTAAATTTCCTACATTTTCACCATTATAAGTTGCACCTAATGATGATCTACAATCTTCAATTAAAATAATTCCGTACTTTTCTGCAATATCATAAATTCTATCTAAATCAGGAGTTTGTCCACCTACAAAAGTGATAATTGCACCTCTTAATTTTTTAGAACTATTTTCTTCTAATGCATTTTCAAACTTATCAACATCAATATTCATATCATCCATATTAATATCAATAAAAATAGGCTCTGCATCAAAATGTCTAACACACTCAGGTAAATTCACAAATGAGTTTACTGACATTAGAATTTTGTCCCCTCTTTTAAGTTTTATAGCACTTAATGCAAGATGAATAGCTGCTGTTGAAGTAGCCGTTGCAACTGCGTACTTAGCACCTACAAATTTTGTAATATTATCTTCAAATTCTAGAACTTTAGATAAATCATCTTTTGATTCTAAAACAGATCTTATTTGATTTAATTCTTCATTGTCTAGTGATGCTTTATATATTGCTACTTCTTTTTTCATTTGTTTAACTCCACTTAATATTTGCGATTGTTGGTAATTTACCTTTGAAGGCATTAGCTTTAATTCTATATGTTAACATATCAATTAATTCTTCTTTGAAACCTAAAGCTAATAATTCATCTTTAGATTTATTCTCTTCTACCATTGGTTTAAATACATCATCCATTTGTTTATAAGTATACCCTAGCTCATTTTCATCACTTTGGTCTTCCCATAAATCAGCACTTGGTGCCTTATTTACAATAGCATCAGTTACACCTAAAGCTTTTGCAAATTCAAATTCATCACTTTTATAAATCTCACCTAAAGGATTAATTGCACAAGCAATATCCCCAAAAATAGTACCATAACCTAATAAAAGTTCACTTTTATTTGAAGTACCTACTACAAGTGATTTTTCTCTTGATGATACATCATATAGTACAGACATTCTCATTCTTGCACTAAAGTTTCCAATTCTTAATTTATCTTCATCCATATTATTAATAAATGCATTAACCATAGGTTCAATTGAAATAGTTTCATATTTAATATCAAATTTCTCACAAAGCTCTACAGCATCGTCACTACTGCTTTGAGATGAGAATTGAGAAGGCATTAATACACAGTTTAAATTATCTCCAAATGCCTCTTTACATAATACTGCTACAACAGCAGAATCTAATCCACCAGATAAGCCAACAGTAACCTTATTTAATCCTGATTTTTTTACTTCATCTTGTAAAAAATCAATTAATTGTTTTTTAATATCTATCCAATTTATCAAATAATATCCTTTGCTGATTAATTATATCTCATCTTTTTTTGTTTTTTCATAAATCTCATCCAAATAATCTGAAGTTATTTTTTGAATATTCATTTTCTTATGCAAGAGTCCATCTCTTATTTCTTCTAACTCTTCTTCTTGGAAGTACTCTAAATAGTTAGGATTAATCTGAACTGTATCATCAGGCTTAGCTTTCATAAGTTCTTTTATTTCTGTTATTAATTCTTCTTTCATAAACTTTCTATATATCTTTCTTAAATTTATTTAATATTTGAGTTAAGTATAACTCCATCTTTTCAGCACCAATATCAGTACTTGAATCTTGACAACATTTACAAGATGTACCAGCATCTGTAAATTCACCAATTTTCTCTATAGTATCTGCATTTCTATCAATTATAGCGTGTTTTATTTCTGCTAAACTTACGTGCTTACAAGTACAAACTTCATAAGACTGGTGGAACTTAGCCATTTATACAATCTTTTTTTGTTTCATTTAATATATCTTTACAATATATTTTTTTCTTCATTTTACCAAAATCACCTTCAGGAAAAATACAATGTCTACACTCAGTTCCTGCACTAGTTTCATCTTGAATTTTTCGTAAAGTATCTGCTTGTTTTTCAATTACAGCAGTTTTTATATCTTCAATAGTAACTTTCTTACAATTACAAACTTCATAAGTGCTTTCAAAACCTAACACTAAATACCTCTTTGTTTTTTGATTAATTCATAAGCTTCATTGATTTCTTGAAGTTTTTTAGTTCCTTCATCAATAATACTTTGGCTCTCACCCCTTCCAGCAATAATATCTGGGTGATGTTTTTTAACTAATGTTCTATATTTTTTCTTTAATGCATTTGCATCATCATTTTCATTTGATTCTAATATTTCATATGCTTTTTCTAAATCTATTGCAGTATTTGAAGCTTGTTGTGCATAAAAAGATGTAAATGTATCAATTAAGTTTTCAAAATCTGGACTCTTGATTTTTAAAGCATTTGCAATATCTTCTGTAATCATTCTCTCAGCATCTGAAAATTCTTTATCAATAAATGCAAGATTTAGTAAGTACTCCATAATTTTAACACGTTTTGTATAATCAAATTTTGTTAAAGTGTATAATTTTTGACAAATTTCTAGTGTATTATCAAAACTCTCTTTTTGCTTCGAATATAAAGATTTTAACTCATCTCTCATTTCATCAGCATTTTCAAAATGTCTAGAGATATCTGTAAAAGTATGTTTTAAAAGTTCTGCTTCTAGTTCACACACCTTTCCATCTGCTTTGGCAACCTTTGCCATAAGTGCTACAAGTAAACCTGCCTCATGATTTAATAGGTCACCTTCAAATTTTTCTTTTACTTTTAAGTTAATATTTTTAAACTGTTCTGTTTTGTAATTTCTTGCAATTAGATATAAAACAAATCCAATAACTAGTAAAACTATTATTTTCATTTTTTTCCTTCGATATTTAATCTTGAATATTTTGGTAGATTTTATCATTTTTTAGGTAAAATCTTATCTTTTAAATATACAATGGAGTTATATATGTTTGGAATGGGCTTTATGGAAATCCTTTTAATTGCAGTTATTGCAGTTATTGCACTAGGACCTGATAAACTTCCTTCAGCAATGGTTGAAGTAGCTAAGTTTATGAAGAAGTTTAAATCTGGAGTTGCTGATGCAAAAAGCACTTTAGATAATGAACTTAACATCACAGAGATGAAAGAAGAAGCAAATAAATTTAAAGCACAAATAGAAGATGCAAAATCTTCAGTTGCTATTGATACAAAAGTTGATTTAGGTCTTGATGATATTATGAAAGATGATTTAACATCTAATGATGATGAAGAAACACCTAAAAAAGATGAAAAAGTTTCTTTCAAAAAGAAGAAAAAGAAAAAAGAAGATACTAGAGAAGAGATAGCAAATGATTCTGCTAGTAAATTTAAAGTTAATTTTGATGAAAAAAAAGAGGATAATGCCTAATGCTTGAAGATTTAAAACCCCATATCGCTGATTTGCGAAAAAGGCTTATGGTATCAGCAGGTTCATTAATTGCAATGTTCTTTGTTTGTTTTTTCTTTTATGAACCTATTTTAGGTTGGATGATGGTACCAGTTGAGGCTGTACTTCCACCAAACTCACAAATGGTTGCAATTGAAATACAAGAAACATTCTTCACAGCACTTAAAGTTGCATTCTTTTCAGGTTTTATAGTTTCACTTCCAGTAATTTTCTGGCAATTATGGCTATTTTTAGCACCAGGACTTTATGATCATGAAAAGAAACTTGTAATTCCTTTTGTATTTTTTGCCACACTAATGTTCTTAGTTGGTTCATCATTTGCATATTTTATTGTAGTACCTTTAGGTTTTGAATTCTTAATTAACTTCGGTTCTGCTGTTGTTACAGTATTACCAAGTATTGGTAAATATGTTGGTTTCTTTACAAAACTATTATTTGGTTTTGGAGTAGCATTTGAATTACCAGTAATTACATTCTTCCTAGCAAAAATTGGTTTAGTTGACGATAGAATGTTAAAAGACTTCTTTAAATACGCAGTTGTAATTATATTTGTTTTAGCATCACTATTAACTCCACCAGATGTATTAACACAGTTTTTAATGGCAGGACCACTTATTATTTTATATGGTGTTTCTATTTATATTGCAAAAGTGTTTAACCCAGCAATACCATTAGACGAAGAGTAAAATATATGCTTGATCCTTTAAAGACTTCAAGCTATGACTACGACTTACCAAACGAACTCATAGCAACTCACCCAGTAAGCCCAGCAGATGCTGCTAGGCTTTTGGTGTATGATAGAAAAACACAAACAATCACTCATACAACTTTTAAAAACTTAATGAATGTTTTACCAGATAACTTATCAATTTTTCTAAATGATACAAAAGTTATAAAAGCTAGAATCTTTGGAAAAAAAGAATCAGGTGGAAAAGTAGAATTACTTCTTAATAAACCTTTATTTATGGATAGATATCTTGTAATGACAAGAGGTAGAGTAAAAAAAGGAAGCGAAATCTTTTTTGATAAAGGTTTAATGGCAACTGTACTTGAATTAAATGAAGATGGAAGTAGAATTGTTTCTTTTTTAAAAGATGGTAAAAAGATAGAATTTTTAGAATTAGTAGATGTTTTAAATGAAATTGGACACTTACCTCTTCCTCCATATATGAATAGAGAAGATGATAAGCAAGATGAAGAAGATTATCAAACACTATTTGCTAAAAATTATGGAGCAGTAGCAGCACCAACTGCATCACTGCATTTTACACCAGAATTATTAGAAGATATTAAAAATAAATATGATGTAAACTATTTAACTCTTCATGTGGGAGCAGGAACATTTAAACCTGTTGATGCTGAAGATATACTAGAGCATCCAATGCATAGTGAATACTTTGAAATAGGAAGAGAAGCTAAATCTGCACTTGATAAAGCTCAAAAAGTTTTAGCAGTTGGAACTACTGTTACTAGAACAGTTGAGTATTATTCTAGAACAAATATGATTCAAGGGGAATGTGATTTATTTTTAAATCCATCAAATACTCCTATTAAAGTAGATTATCTACTTACAAACTTCCACTTACCAAAATCTACACTTATTATGTTAATTGCATCATTTGTAGGATTAGAGAAAACATTAGAAATATATAACGAAGCTATAAAAGAGAAATATAGATTTTACTCTTATGGTGACGGTATGTTAATTATATAAAGGACTTAGATAATAATGGCACATTACGTACTATTCGATACAGAAACTACAGGAAATAAAGAAGAAGATAGAGTTATCCAATTTGGAGCTATGATAGTTGATCAAAAAGGTTCAGTAGAAGCTTATGATGAATTTTGTCAAAGTGACGTTGAAATCAAATTAGAAGCTATGGAAGTTCACAATATTACTCCTGATTTAATTGTAGGAAAACCAAATGCTGTTGATACTACTTTCTATAAAAGATTAGAAGAATTAAACTCTCAAGAGAACTATTTAATTGCACATAATATCTCTTTTGATATGGGAATGATTCAAAAAGAAGGTTTTGTAAATCAATATAAATTAATAGATACTTTAAGATGTGCTAAACATCTATATGCTGATTTACCATACCATAGATTACAGTACTTAAGATATGCATTAGAATTATATAAAACAGAACAAGCAGAAGCAGATAAACATAATATCACTATTAAAGCACACGATGCAATTGGTGATGTATTAGTTATGAAACTATTCTTAACTAAACTTGTTTCAAAATGTAGAGAAGTTTATCCTGATTATAATCCAATTGAAAAACTAGTTGAGCTTACTGCAACACCTGTATTTATCAAAACATTTAAATTTGGTAAACATAAAGGAAAAGATATTTCAGAAGTTGCAAAAGAAGATTCTGGATACTTAAACTGGATGAGATCAAATATGGACTTAGATGAGGATTTAAAATATACTCTTGATAAAGTATTAGGTTCACAAAATAGTTACTAACAAAAACTTATAGTATAATAAACCCAAAGATATAAAAAAGGGTTTATTATGAAAAAAATACTTTTAATACTTACATTACTTTTAACTAACTTATTTTCAAAACAAACAACTGACTATAATGAGATATTTTGTACAGGCTCATATAAACTTGCTACTTTATATGCAAAGGGTGAAACTTTTAAAGGTGAAAAATATGAGCAAGACATTGATATAGCATTCCATAAATATTTAGATGTAAAAAAAGAGAGATGTGAAAATTATCCAGAATATAAAAAAGCTACTAAAATTATAAATGATATAATAACTAATATTTGGATTTATAACTATGATGATTCAGGTATGTATGGATATGCAGAGGCTTTACATCAGGTTAATTATTCAAACTCCAATGCTAAACTATCATTTTATTTAAATTTAGGACAGGATTCTTGGAAATATCATATAAATCAACTATATTTCAGATTTATACTAGAGAGTAAACTATCTGAAAAAATAGTTAAACTACATAAAATATTAATACAAGAAACTAAATACTCAAGCTATAAATCAATTGTTGATTTTAAAGATTGTAAAGATTGTATTAAATATTCGAAAGGTAAAGGAAGTGATATTTCAACATATTATACAAAACTACCAAAAACAAAGTTTACTTCTAATCTCTTAACACAAATTATGAATGCAAACTCTGTTAGAATAACTTATACTAACAGTTATAATAGATCACATCAAGTTGATTTTAAAACTATACGTTTTTCTGAAGTTATTGGAAAACTAAATAAAAAATCTAAACAACATAGATTAAATAAATAAATTAAGAGTATATCTCTTTACAAACACTTAACACTAAAAAAATAAAATATTCCATAATAAAGGTTTTGTTATGGAATATAAAGAAATAAACAAAAGAATAAAAGTCTATCAAATCACTGCAATTATATCAATAATACTAACGCTTACCGGTTTTTCATATAACGTATACAGACTAGAGCAAAGCGAAATAAACAGTAATATTAGAACTTCAAGTTTCGAGATGTTAAAAGAACTTGCTAACTTAGAGCAAATAGTTTATGCTTCCCATTATGAAAAAGATGACAAAACTGGAAACCCAAGAACTGGCTGGGTAAAGGTTGGAATAGTTCAAGACTTAAGTATTATTTGTTTTCAAAAAAATAATATGCATACAAAAAAACTTTTTAACACTTGGAAAAATAACTGGTCCACTATGAAAGAAGATAGAGAATCTGTAGATAAAATCATATTAAGTATTGATAATGTCAGGAAAGAAATACGCACAGTACTTCAAAATCTAAACTAAGACTTGAAGTTACTGTCATATTTTATTAGGCAGAGGCTAATTTTCGCTCTTCGATTTGTTCTAATGCTTTTTCAATATCATCAAATGAGATATCTTTTAAATCTTCCACAGACATATCCCACCACTGTGCTTTCATTAATCTATCAATAGTTTCTTCATCAAATCTATACTTTAAAACTTTTGCAGGAACTCCACCTACAATAGCATAAGGTGGCACATCTTTTACAACAACAGAACCACCAGCAACAATAGCTCCATCACCAATTGTAAGACCTCTTTTAACAACAGCTAATGATCCAACCCAAACATCATTACCAAAGATTGTCTCTTTTGGTCTATCAATTTTCTTTTGATCAAAATCTTCAATATAATCAGGGAAATGAAGTTTTAAATTATATTGAATAGCAGATGAGCTAAGCCATGTAGTTGGATGATCAAAGGCACCTAACTCACAGTTTTTACCAATTGAACAATATTTTCCCATTTTAGTGCCTGGGAAAAGTGTAGTTCCACTATTAATAAAAGTATAGTTACCAATATTACATGTATGTTTTACATTCGCAGTTCCAACTAATCTAACAGGTGCATTAAGTACAGTATTCTTTCCTACTTTTGCTTCTTTTGAAATATAATTAATATCTTTTTTCATTTGCTTCCTTTATAAAATATGTTTAGTCTATTTTTTTAAATTTCCTACTTTTTCATTTCTTTGATCTATTAAATCAGAAATTTTATTTATAAAAATACTTGTGCTTTCTCCATTCTTATAATTACCTAAATAGTACTCTTTAACCTTGGCTCTTTGTAGAGATTTATTATCATTAATTAATTCATCTTCTAAAATCTCTATAATATTTGTAAAATTTTCTTTATTGATTGTTTTGAAGGCTTTTGCTAATTCATTAATACTTTGGTCTTCTAAAACTTCTATGTAAGCAGCGGGTTTTTGCGTATGTAAATAGTCAATCATTACAGATGTGTTATCAAAAAATGCAAAATCAACTAGGGTAAAAACACTATTAATATCTTCATCCATCATAAAATGTGCATTTTCATTTTCACTTATAATTTTTAATATTTTTTCATTTGCAATTTTAGAGTCTTCATCTCTTGACCCTAAAGCACTGTGAGGTTTATAAATTAAAATATTGTTTTCATCTTCTAATATTTTACTTACTAACTCTATTCCAAAAATAGGAACAGAAGTATAGTTCATACTAGAATGAGTTGCTTCCCAAGTAGGAGCATATAAAATTACTTTTTGATTTTCTTTTTTCTCAATTTCCATCTCTTCAATAAAGTCAAGTTGAGGCCGTCCTACTTGAATAAACTTTTGGGCATTGAAATTTAATAAATACTCTTCATATCTATCAACTCCTCTTTGTCCTACTGTAAATACAAAGTCATAGGCTTGAGCTTGATTTGAACGCATAGATTCTTTTTCACTCTCACCATGATTTAAATGAAGGTGATATCCTCTACTATATCTTACAGCTTGGAAATTTTTAAGGGAATTGTTTATATATAAAGTTATTGCAAATTCATTTTCTTGATAAATTTCTATTAAATTTGTAAAATCTTGAATATAAACAACTTCAAATATTTGTTCTTTTATAAAATGTAAATATACTTCATAATCAGTAATTATATATAAAAGTTTATGTTTCTTATTTAACTCTTCAAATGGCTTTTGCCACTGTTTAATCTGGTAGTAAGAGTTAATACCACCAGAAAAATATGCTACTACTTCACAGTTCTTGTAATTCATCTAACCTCTATAATGCTTTAATTTTTTGAATAATTTCTGTTGTTGAAATATCAGGTGTTCTTGGAAGATATATAACTTCACAAATATCACTGAACTCATCAAATTTTCCAGTCCAGTCACACCCCATAATCAAACAATCTGCCTTATGTTCTAAAAGATACTCTCGCTTTAATTCTAAAGATTCTTCTAAAAATACTTCTGAGACAAAATCTAATGAAGAAACAATTCTCATTCTTTCTTCTTCTGTATAAATGGGATTTCTTCCTTTTTTACTAAAATTTAGTGCGTCAGAAGATACTCCTACAATTAATTCATCTGCGTCTTGCGCTGCTCTTTCTAAAATTTTCAAATGTCCATAATGAAAAACATCAAAAGTTCCAAAAGTTAAAATTCTTCTCATTTGTTACCTTTTATAAATTTTACATACTATGATTATATAGCCATAAAAATTAATTAATAATTAAATATTTTTTTTCATTTTTTATAAATAACATAAGTAATTTGTATAAATCTATTAATTTCTAAATTGCTATTTTACTGCTATTTATTTTGTTCATAAAAATAGTATATTTTTTATATTGGAAATTGACATGGAAATAATATTATTTATAATATATTTATTAATATTACTTTTTAAAGAGTCCTTTTAATAGTAACTTTCAATATAACATCAAATTATTTTTTATTTTTATTTTTATTTAGAAATGACATTAAAACTTTATTTTATTAGATAAATGTTACAAGCTTTTGATATATTAGATTTTAAAAGTAGTATAAAAAAACTATAAAAAGAATTTTGAAAAAAAATCAAAATAGCTAATTTAGTTTATAAGGTTTTACAACAATTTATGTAAAAAGAGTATATTTTATGTGTTTCAGACAGCATAAAGACACTATTTATACATAACTTTTAAATATAATCTTGGCTTTGTATAAGGAGATTGAGTGAATAAATTTTCAAGAATTGGATTTATTCTTGCAGCTGCTGGTTCAGCTGTTGGTTTAGGTAACATTTGGAAGTTCCCATATGTTACAGGTGAGTATGGAGGTGGTGCATTTGTACTAGTTTACCTTCTTGCTATTTTATTTATAGGTTTAACTGTATTCTTAGCTGAAGCAGTTATCGGTCAAAATGCACAATCAGATGTTGCTACGTCATTTGTAAAGACTTCAAAAACTAAAAATGAAAACTGGAAATTTGCAGGATTCATGATCATAAGTGGTTTATTAATTCTTTCATTTTATTCAGTTGTTTTAGGTTGGATTTTAAACTATGTATTTACTTCATTTTCAGCACTTCCTACTGAAGCTGCCGTTGCAGGAGCAGCATTTGAAAAACTAATTACAGATGATATTGGATCACTACTAGTTTACCATACACTTATTGCTGGATCAGTTGTATTTATTGTTTTAAAAGGTATCAAAGACGGTATTGAAAAAATCAACTTAATCTTAATGCCTTTATTAGGTCTTATTTTAGGTGGTTTATTAATCTATGCATTAACATTAGATTCATTCTCACAAGCTGTATCATTTATGTTTACACCTGATTTCTCAAAAATTAATGGAGACGCATTACTTGCAGCCTTAGGACAAGCATTCTTTACACTATCTCTTGGTGTTGGTACGATTATGACTTATTCAGCTTCATTACCAAAAGAAGCTAACTTTGTTAAATCATCATTTATGGTTGCTTTTGTTGATACAACTATTGCTATAGTTGCTGGTTTAATTATCTTCTCATTTCTTTTTGAAGCGGGAGCTCCAAGTGCAGCAGGACCTGGATTAGTATTTATTTCATTACCTGTTATCTTCTCAGGATGGGGATTATTAGGTCAAATTATTGCAATTTCATTCTTTGTTGCATTAGTATTTGCAGGAATTACATCTGCTGTATCAATGATTGAACCATCTCTTAAATTCTTTATTGAAAGATTTAACTTCACAAGAAAAAAAGCAACTATACTTTGTGGTTCTATTTTCTATGGATTAGGAATAATTGCACTATTGTCAATGTCTAAATCTTATGGAGCAGAGCTTACATTCTTTGGTAAAAATGCCTTTGATTGGATGGACTTTGCTACATCATCAGTTATGATGCCATTAGCTGCTTTATTAACTTGTATCTTCTTAGGATATTTTGTTGATCAAAATATGTTAAAAGAAAAGTTTACAACACACACTAGTGAAACTGTATTTAATATTTGGTTTGCACTAATTAGATATATCGTACCTATTGCGATTATTGTATTATTCTTAAACAAATTAGGAATTATATAAAGCTATAAACTAAGGGTTTAAAACCTTTAGTTTATATTCATACTTAAACATAAAGCTACGTTATAAGCAGTTTGTTTTAAATTCTTTTTAGAATTTTTCTTTATATCTTCAAAACTCATAGAATTAGGCGTAATATCAAATACTAAATCTATTCCATGTTTATATACAATCTCATAATCATTACTAGTACAACCACAGATCGCTATTACTTTTTTATTATGTTTTTTTGCAAGACGAGCAACTCCAATTGGTGTTTTACCTTGAATAGTTTGAGAATCAATTTTCCCCTCACCTGTAATTACTAAATCTGCTGTTTTTATTTTCTCTTCAAGATTTACAGAATCTATTACAATATCAATACCTCGTAAAAGTTTTCCATCTAGAAATGTAATTAAAGCAAAACCTAAACCTCCAGCAGCACCACAACCTTCAATATCTTTTGTATCTTTATTGAAATATGATTCACAAAGATTAGCAAAATTTAATAAGCAAGAATCTAGAAGCTCTACCATTTTTTTATCAGCACCTTTTTGAGGTGAAAATACATATGAAGCTCCATTTATTCCACATAAAGGATTTATCACATCACATGCAACTTTTATATCAACATCTTTAAATTTTTGCTCTAAAGCTTTAATATGAAAACTTTTTATGTCTTTTATGTCTTTTGCACATAAAATTTTCATTAGGTTTTCATCTTTATCATAAAACTCTACACCTAAAGCTTGAAGCATTCCAATTCCAGCATCATTAGTAGCACTTCCACCAAGGCCTAAAATTAGTTTTTTGATTCCATTATCTAATGCATGATTTATTAATTGACCAAAGCCATAGGTACTTGTATTTAAAGGGTTTTTTTCATTTTCTTTTAAAAGCTCTAAGCCACTAGAACTTGCCATTTCAATAACAGCTGTTTGATTATCCCCTAAAACTCCATAAGAAGCTTCTATTGGCTTTAAAAGTGGGTTTAATACCTCACATTTAATAAGCTTTCCATTTGTAGAGTCAATTAATGCTTCAACAGTTCCCTCCCCACCATCAGCAAGAGGAACTTCAATAATATTTGCTGTTTCAAAAACTCTCTGAAAAGACTTTCTTATAATACTTGAAACCTCTTTAGCGCTCATAGTTTCTTTAAAAGAATCAGGAGCAATTAAAATATTCATATTTATCCTATATTTTTTGTACTACTACTTTATTTTTACCAGTATTTTTGGCTTCGTATAAAGCTTCATCAGCTCTTTTAAAAATAGAATAGAAGTTTTCATCTACCTCTTTTGAATATGAAGCAACTCCTAAACTAATAGTAAACGTTAATAAATTTTCTTTATCTAATCCTAAATTCATCTCTTCTACTTTGATTCTAATTTTATTAGAAAGTTCATAAGCACTATGTATATTAGTATTTGGGAGAAGTATTGCAAACTCTTCTCCTCCAATTCTAGAAATAACATCACTTTCTCTTAACATTTCAGTTAATACAGAAGATAGTTTTTTAAGAACTAAATCGCCAATATCATGTCCATAGTTGTCATTTACTCTTTTAAAATTATCAATATCTAAAATTACTAAAGATAAATCTTCATCCTTTCTTTTAGATATTGTAATTAATTTTTCGATTATCTTTTCAAAGTATCTTCTATTATAAAGCCCTGTTAATGAATCTTGTAAAGCTAATTTTTTTAACTTATTTTTAGATTTTTCTAGTTCTTTAGTTCTTTTTTTAACCTTTTGTTCTAATGTTTTATTTGCATTTCTTAAATGCTCTTTATATCTTGTAAATATAAAATTTAATCTATTTAAAACAATAAATAAAATTAAAATTATAATAGACGTAATTAACATAGATAAACAAATAACATTAATTATTGTCTCATCAAGATTCTCTTGTAAAGTACTTTTCTTATTTTCAATATCATTTAGCAATTTAGTTGTATATAAGCCAGTACCTATACTCCATTCTAAGGGTTCGAAATTTTTTATAAAAGATATTTTATCAGCAGGACGTTTTGTTTCAGGATCATATGTTGCAAGATATCTTAAATAAGCGCCATCTTTTCTCTTAGACTTATTAATAATCTCTTGAACTAAATATCGTCCATTACGTTCTAAATTCCATCTATTTTCACCAATTAATGATTTTTTAATATGAGATAGAGTATTTCCTTTTTTATCGTATGCAAATACATAGCCATTATTATCATAAGTAATTACATTTAATAATCCTGATAATTTCTTCTTAAAAGATTCATTTATATCATTATCAAATTTAGCACTTCCTACAAAAATTTTTAAAGGTTCAAACTCTTTGATAAATCCTGTTTTATCTTCTTCTTTAACTTTAAAAACCCTATAACATCTCCATTTTCCAAAACCTTCATTTTTATCTTTTAATAAATTTGTTGTTGTTTTTATAAAAGCTTGTGCTAAAGGATTGTTCATCTTAAAAAAGTTTATACCTTCTTTTATAGGTAAATGTGGCGTTAGGATATTTCTCCCATCTAATGTATATACAAAATAAAACCCAGAAAAATCATTGTAAAATTTATACTGAGAAAGTTTATACTTTATGATTTTGAAAATATCTTCTTTAGGTAGTTTTTTATTTTCTAGATATATTTGCTCAATTAAGTCATAACCTAATTCAACAGATTTCTTTATTTCCTCTTTTTCTTTTAACAAAATAGTATCGTATTCTCTTTGTAATAATGCCAATGCATTCTCTACTCTACTCTTTGCTATAACTTTAATTCTTTTTTCTTCATCTATTATAAGTTGTTTAATATCAGATTTATAATGTTCTTCAATTTCTACAATAAAAAGTTTTGTAAGAAAAAAAGAAGTTAAAACAACTGCTAATAATGGTATAATACTTATCCATCTTTTGATATTTTTTTCAGTTATCATAAATTTGATTCCTTTATAAACTTTATCAATTGTATCTATAAATAAGTTTTATTATAATTAATACAACTTACCATTTTTAGGAGATAAATTTGATTATTATTTTTGACAGTATATGTAATTTATGTGTAGAGAGTGTGCAATTTGTTATAAAATACGATAAAAACGCTAAGTTTAAATTCCTACAGTTTCAGTCAAGATTAGGTCAAAATTACCTAGAAAATTATAATCTTAAATTTAAAAATTTAGAAACACTTGTTCTAATACGAAATGATAAAATCTATTTAAAAAGTGATGCAGCCTTAGAAATAGCAAAACACTTAGATGGAAAATGGAAATATTTATATGTATTTAAAATCATTCCAAGGTTTTTAAGAGATGCTATTTATATGTATATTTCAAGAAATAGATATAAATTTTTTGGGAAAAAAGATATCTGTATGACTCCTTCTAAAGAAATTGAAGAAAGATTTTTAGATAAAAGTAAATAATAAAAATACTAACAATAACCTTCTTTTTTAATTCACTTAATACATTTTTATGTTATTATAATTAAAAACAAGGATCTGTCATGAAAAAAATAATTTTAGTTTTTCTTTTAACATTTGGTTTTTCTTTATATGCAAAAGAAAAAATTACTGTATATAGTTATCATAATCACGCACCATTTATTATAAATGACAAAGAAGGATTAAGTTATAAGTTAATTGATTATTTAAATAATAATTTAGAAAACTATGAATTTAATTTAAAAATAATTCCTAGAAGTAGACTAAATTATGTTTTAAAACCTTGGATAAATAAAGAATGTAATACTAAACCATGTGATAATAAATGGTTAGTTTTATGGGTAAACCACAAATGGGGATTTGGAAAAGATTCACTTGAAAACTTTTCATGGGTTCCACTTTTAAATGATTCAAATGCAATTATCTCTTCATCACAAAAGAAATTTGAATACTCAAGTCCTAAAGATTTAATAGGTAAAAAACTAGCAGGAATATCTGGACATAAATACGTAGGTATAGATGATTTAGTAAAAGAAGGTAAAATAAAAAGAATAAATGGAAATAATGAAACAGACAACTTAAATGTTGTAGTAGCAAATAGAGTTGATGTAACTTTATTACCAAGATCAGCATTTAATTATTATCAAAAAACAGATGATAAATTTAAGTCTTTATATACTTCAAAAATTCCTCATCAACAATATATGAGAAATATAATGACAAATAAGCAAAACAAAAAATTAGTTGAAGCATTAAAAGCTTTAAAACTTAATGATGTAATAAAGTAAATTAAATGGTTGATATAAGCTCACTTGTAAAATTCAAAAATACCATAGGGTATTTACTTTTTAAAAAGATTTTTTTAGGATATATAATAGTTGTATCAATTTTATTATCCTATCAAATCTATTTAGAATATAGTTTTGCTAAGAAGCTTGTATTAAAAGAATTAATTACTTCTGAAAAATCTTTTTCTAATGTATTAGCAAAAAGTGTATGGCATTTTGATGAAAATAAAATCAACTCACAAGTTGAAGCAATAATTAATGCACAAACAATTTCTGGAGTGCAAATATTAACTCCACTAAATGAAATTATTTCAATAAAAGGTGTAATACCAAATAAGCTTATAGAAAATAAAAAATTTGTTTTTACAAGTGACTTATCTTCTGTTAAAGGTGTTGAAAAAGGTTTACTTAAACATGAATTTGACTTAGTAGATCTTGAAAACTCCCCTACTGAAAGTTTGGGAAAAGTAACATTCTTTATAAAAGAGAGTTTGGTTTTTAAAATTGCACAAGAAAGTATTTCATTATTACTTATATCTACTATATCAAGTGCTTTTGCCTTATGGGTATTATTTATTTACTTTGCAAATAAACATCTTACTTTACCATTAAATAATCTAATCAAATCCTCTAAAGAGCTTGGAAGAAAGAAGTACAATAAAGTTGAAATAACATTTAATACAGAAAAAAGACATGAGTTAAATACCCTTGCAGAAACTTTTAACACTATGTCAAAAGATATTAATACTGCTTTTACTGAAATGAAAGAATTACATAAAATTCAAGAAGAACAGAAAAAAGATTTAGAAGAAGCAAACAAATATAAAAATGACTTTTTAGCAAATATGAGTCATGAGTTAAAAACTCCACTTAATTCAATAAATGTAATAAGCTCAGTTATGATGAAAAATAGAAAGAAACTATTAAATGATGAGCAAGTTAAAAATGTAAGTATTATAAATAATTGTGGTAATGATTTGTTATATTTAATAAATGATGTTTTAGATATATCAAAGCTTGAAGCTGGAGAAATAGTATTAAATATGGAACAGTTAGATTTCAAGAAAATTATTTATGAAATAAAAGATATGTTTGAACCACAAACAAAAGAAAAAAATATCAACTTTATATTTGAATATGACTCAAGTATTGGTGATATTTATAGTGATAAACACAGAATAAAACAAATAATAAAGAATTTACTTAGCAATGCTATAAAATTTGTAAAAGAAGGAAATGTACACTTCTTAGTTACAAATGATAATGAAAATGTAAAAATACAAGTTAAAGATAATGGAATTGGTATTCCAAAAGACAAACTAGAGCATATCTTTGATAGATTTAAACAAGCAGATGGAAGTACATCAAGACAATATGGTGGTACAGGATTAGGGCTAGCTATTTGTAAAGAACTTTTAACTTTATTAGAAGGTGATGTACAAGTTGAAAGTGAAGTTAATATAGGAACTTCTTTTGTAGTAAGTATTCCTAAAAATAAAAATCTTGTAGTAGAAAGAGAAGTAATTAATGAAGAAGATAAAACTACAATAGATACAAATATTTTACTTTTTAATAATGATCCTATTAGTTTTTTAGGGCTTAGTATTGAATTAAAAAAGCAATTCAAACTTATTAATATAAAAGATTTAAAAGAATTTTATAAAATATACGAAAGCACAAATTATGCTAATTCTATTATTGATATAAGTTCTTTAGAGGAAACTGAAATACCAGGTCTTTTAAATATATTAAAAGAAGATGCTATTGTAATATACAGTGATGATATAGAAAAATTAAAAGAATATAATTTTACAAAAATCAAAAAACCTTTTGATAAAAAAGAGATTATATCAAATATAAAAACCCAGTAAATAAAAGCAATAAACAATTTAAAATATAAAAAGCATATCTATTAAAAATACTTAAAAATGAAACCCCAATATATACTATAAAAAACCATAATGGCGTATATACTTCATAGCTTATAATTTCTTTTGTCAAAAATATAAAAAGATACTCATCAAGTAAATTGGAAAATGAGAACATATGAATAAATAGTTCAAAAGGATAAAACAAAGTAAATAAAAGTGTAATAAAAGGTGAATATAGCTGCTCAATACTTGTTGTAGCAAAAAAGTAATGTACTACAGGGTTTATTGCAAGGTATATCCAAAAATTAAAAATCAATACTTGAACTACCCTATTTTTATAATCTTTAAAATATTGAATAAACAGCAATATATAAAAAACTCCAAACATTGAAAACCATAAAGACAAAGAAAAAATAAAACTAGGAAATAATGCAGTAATTACTAAAAGTACATATAAAAGATTTTCAAAAGAGAAAAGTTTTATGTTTGAGCGTAAAAGTACTAAACCCATACAAAACATAATAAAAGCTCGTACTAATGAAGGAACAAAATCTGTAAGAATTACATATAAAAGCAGGAAAATAAATGTAATAACTAAGAGATCAAGTTTTCTATTTCTATAAGGAAAATATTTTATTTGCAAATATTTATATGGAAAATAAAATATCCAATAAATTAAAAAAATTATCACACCTAAATGAAATCCTGATAAAGCAACCAGGTGACTAATCCCATAATTTGCACAAATATCTCTTAATTCTTTTGAGATTGGCACGGCTAAAAAAAGTGCTTGAAATAATTCACTATTTAAATTATCTTCATGTTTTTTATCTATAGTTACAATAAGATTTGTTTTAAAGTTCTCTTCTTTATTTACTTTTTCATAATAAATAGACTTAGTATAAAAACCTTTTAGGTAATCTATATAACTTACCTTCACAGTAAGAAAAGCTATTAAGATATTATCTAGTTTTTTAAAATCTTCATTTTTATTAATTGACGTAAAAAAAACATAATCTTCTGTTTTTAACTTTAAAATATCATAATCATTTTTTTCATAAATATTTACAACTTTTGCCTCTACTTCAAAAACCTCTTCATAAACCAATTCTTTATATTTAGAAAAGGATATAGATAGATTAATAGTAAAAATAAACAATAATAAAAGGAAAAATATTGATTTTTTATTATTAAGGATAACCATAAAAATTATTATACACTAACTAATAAGAATATAAACAATAAAAAGATAATATTTAAAATAATAATTTCAAAAGGAACTAATCTTGATAGTCTCAAATAATGAAACATATAGCACTCAAAGTAGCCAAGTATCAAATACTTCAAAAGTAGATAATGATGAAAATAAAAACGCAACTTCATTCTCAGATAATTTAGATGAAGTTCAAAATAAGAAAAAAGAAGAAGAAAAAGATAAGACTTTACAAGAAGAGCTTGAAACAACTCAAAAGTTAGTAGATGATATTTTATCTTTATTTAAAACAGGCCTTACTGTTGATGAATTAGAAGCTCTAGAAAAGCTAATTGAAGAGATTAAGAAGAAGATTAAGGAAGAAGCAAAGAATGGTTCTGAATCCTCAATTGATGAGATTAAAAAACTAGTAAGTGATCTAGAGAATATGATTGCCTCAATAAAGAAAAGAATAACAGGTGAAGCAATAAAAGAATCTAAAAAAGAAGGTGAAGAAGTTAAAGGAAGTGATACTTTAACAGGAGAACTTGCTAGTTTAAATGAAAGACTAGAAACATCAATTCAAGATGTAAAAGATTTAATGAAAGGTAGTGAGAAAAAAGGCTATAAATCTTCAAATACTCAAGAAGAGTTAGAACTACTTAACAACTTAAAGCAGTTCAAAAAATTAGCTTAGAGGATTAATCCTCTAAGTTTTATTTCTTTTTCCAAATTGACATTTGAGAAATTGTATGTTGATATTTTCTATTCGTCTCTTTAATTACAAAAGGAACATCTATAGTTTCTAATAATTCATAATCTTTTAATTGTGTTTTTAAAGTCTCTAAAGTAGAAACCTCTTTATTGTCTTTAATATACCCACCAAGCCAGTTCTCTTTTGGTGTATACTCTTCAAGCCAAGTATATGGTGATAATAATACTAATAAACCACCATCATTAACTCTATTTGGTACATCATCTAAAAACTTTTGTGGATAATATAATCTATCTATTAAGTTTGAACAGAAAACTAAATCATATCCTGAATATATATCTTTTAAATTACAAGCATCACCTTGCATAAAAGATACTTTATCCTTGATATTATCTAAGTTGAAATCTTTTAAAGATACTGATTTTTCCTGTGCAATATCACCCTCTTTTTTAACTTTGAAAGTTAATGAGTCATATTTCTTTAGTTTTACACCTACATTAATAAAGTTCGCAGAGAAGTCAATTCCTGTTACTTCATCAAAATGTTGTGCAAGTTCAAAAGTACTTCTACCAACAGAACATCCTAAATCAAGTGCCTTTTTAGTATTAATATTTTCTAAATATGGTTTTAATAAATCTACTGAGTTTACACAGAAGTTTTTTACACCAAAGTTTTCATCCCCATAATGAAACTCACAATACTGAGCTATTGATTCATCTGTTTCATAAACATTGTCATTTAATTTTGTTCTATATTCGTTATCTGATTTCACGTATCTAAATCCTGCGTGTTGGAAGAAATGCTTTCTAAAGGCATATCTTGCTTCTCTTAAAATCTCATTTCCTAAAGAAATAAAAGATCCACCTTTCATAAGGGCATGTCTATCATCAAAAGTTGGTGTTGTAAAATCATCATAAATAGGATGAGTAGTAAAATCATCGAAAGGATAAGTAGGAGTTAAACTCCATTGCCATACATTTCCTCTTACATCATAAAATTCATCAAATTTATACTTGTCAACTGGACTTTGATTAAATTGTTTAAACCCAATATTTGCTTCTTTTTCTTCGGCGTTTACATAATCATAAAGTCTATAATATTCATCTTCACTTGGAAGTCTAATTTCATATCCTAATTGTAAACTTTTATATTTACAGAAAGCCTCTGCCTCATATACATTTATATCCACAGGATAATTTAAAGGTAAAGGAACTTGTCTATTTACTTCTCTTAAAAAGTATTTATCATCTTCTTCTTTTATCCAGAAAACTGGATGTTTAGCTTGAGTAAAGTCTAACCATTCTTTTCCTTCAACAGAGAAGAAATCAGGGTTATGATATCCACCATCTTTAACAAATTCTAAAAACTCTCCATTTGAAACTAAATATTTAGAAGCTTCAAAAGATTCTAAGTGTGCTTTGTGAAAAGAGAATTCATTATCCCATCCATAATACTTAGGATTAGCTCTATCTTTTTCAATTAGAACTTCTCCTCCTTCTACTTTTACTAATTCATTTTTAGGATAAGTTTGGCTTTGTTCTTCCCCAAATGTAAACAGTTCTTCTTGACTAATATATTTATATCCAAGCTCTCGAAGAAGTACAGATGATGTTTCAATATGAATATTTTCATGCTCAATTCCCATAAGAATAACCCACATAGGTGATTCCCAGTTGATTGGCATAGTAAACTCAATAGTATCAATTAAATCTAATACTATTTGTTTTACTTTATTTCTATAATCTTTTGTTTCTTGTACCGTTGGCCATTTGTAATGCTTAGAATCTAAATCATCCCAAGACATTTCATCAACACCAATAGCAAAAATAGATTCAAATTCTTTATCTACTCTATTTGGTAAAATATTTGCTAATGTAAGTTTATTTATAAAAAATGTAGCTGTATGTCCAAAATAGAAAATCAACGGATGTCTTAATCTATTTGGTTGCTTATAAAAACACTTTTCATCTTTTATTAATTCAAAAAGTTTCTCATCTAACTCATATGTTTGAAGAAAGTATTCTTTTATTTCTACTCTTTTTTCTTCAATCGTACCGTCACTTAAATTCACCGTATTTTTAATATAATTCATCTGTAACCTTGTTTTTATAAGTAATATAATCTTTTATTAAATCATTTTATCTAAAAATTCTAAATTATCTATTTTATTGGTTTTTATAAACTCTTTGTATAGTTTTAATATCTGTTTAGACTCATTTTCATCCAATAAACAAAAATGATTTTCAAGTCGTTTTGCCACATCTTCATAGTTTTGTTTCAATAAAGATTTTGTAATACAGTTCTCTATTAGTAACATCCCTAATCTTTTTATGGATTTTGTTCTATCAAGTATTGATATAGCATCTTGAGTTACAAATACAATATCTTTACACTGTTTTTCATCAACATTAGAATTTACCATTTTATATAATACATTTAAAGCTTGATTGTGTAAAACAACTGGCATTTCATCTCTATCTCCAACAGATTCTTTTAAGACTACCCCTAAATTACCAAGTTCAATAGACTTATCAATGATATCGAAGTTTTGTGTATGACTTGTTAAGTATTTAAATCTATAAGCAATTGCCATATTAACAAATGTTGCTCCATACTCAAAAGGTCCTAAAGCAGGAATTGAAAGACATTTTTTATAATTCTCAATTGCTAAATCATAATCTTCACCCCATTCTGCATAATTGGCTTTAATATTGTAAAAATGCCATAACCATAAGGGTTCATTATCATCATTATGATTAAACAGTAAAACTCTAAGATTTTCTAATGCATCTAAGCCTTCTTGTTTTATATCATCTTTTCTTTGACTTACTACTATCCAAGCTTTTCTTTGGAAATATCGTATTTCTATTTCACTTGGTTTTTGATTCTCCCCTATATTTAATTTCTTAGGTAAGCTATTATAAGCCTTGTCAAATTGCCCCATTCTCTCATGTAAAGAACAAATATTTACAGAATATTTATTTGGGTTTATTTCATATAAATATTTTGCTAAAAGTAAGGCTTGATCAAAGTGTCCATTTCTTTCAAATAAGAAAATCAATTTATTTAAAGCATCAATTGAAAGCCTTCTATAAAAAGAATTATTTGTTTTATCAAAATCTTCTAAAGAAGATGAATCAAACATATTTCCTGCTAGAGCAAACCAATAATCATCTACTAATTCATATTGTTGTTTTTTATGAACAGCATCAATAAACTTCTCTAAAATAGTAATCGTTCTCTTCTCATCTAAAACAATATCTTTTACATAATAATATAAAATTAAAAGTGAGATAGGATTATCAAAATATGATACACACTCTTCAATATGATTTCGTAAATAATAAGCTAATCGTTTTTGTTCATCTTCTAAATTCTTGTATTTTACATTTACCGTAAAATAAATTTGCATAGACTTTTCTTGTTTTATAAATCTAAAATCATCAAAGCTTCTATTAATAAAATTTTGGAAGCCTGAAATAAGCTGATGTTTTGAGTCTTTTTGATCTTCAAAAAAGTTTCTACCACAATACTCAAATAGCTCAAGTGAAACAAATTTGTCTTTTATATTATTTGGGATAATCATCGAAGAACTAAGTTGCATAAGTGAGTATAATTTCTGCTCTTTTAAAGATAATAAAGCGTCTATATCACACTCTTTAAAAGCCTTCTTCTCTTTTATGATATTTATATTTAGAGCATTAAAATTTTCTAATCTTTTTTTAACTGCTTGTATTTGGTCATTTCTAATATAGAAATTTATTGTAATAAATCTTTTTAAAATAGCTTTTATTAATAATCGCCAAACCCAGTGATCTAAATCTACTAAATCAAAATTATATAAGTTAATTTCAGTTTTTTTATCAAATGAAGAAAAGGCAATATTTAATTTTTTTAGTTTTTTAATATCTTTGTTAAACCATGAAGATAAAATATTCTTAAATTCATTTCCTTCTCCATCTAATAAAGAAGGCATTAATAAAACCCCAAGAAAAAAGATAATTACAAAAATCAAAGATATACTATCTGCTTTTTCCCAATCAAAAGGAAATTCAAATAAAAGTTTTTTGAATAAATCTTCATAAATAGAAACAGAAATCAATGCAAACATCAAAACTACAACTGATACAACTGAAATAAAAGTAGTTGAAAATCTTTTCTTTAAACCAAAAACAAATGAAGAGTTTCCAGCAACAAGATTTAAATCTGTTTCAAACTTTTCTAAAGTATCATTTTCACAAAAAGTAATATTAAGCTCATTTTTTCTTTTTAAAATAGAACTCTCTTCAATATTTTTTCGAGGAGAATCACAAAGCTTAGATGTAACTATCGTACAAGAGTTCTGAAGCATTTACTTTTCAACTCCCTGCTTTGCGAACTTATTCTGAATTGGATCAGAAAACTTGTAAGTTCCTTCTTTTAATTCAAAAGGCAGATTATTTAAACATTTTTTATACTCTAAAATAAACTCTTCCTCATAAAATTCAAAAGAATCTGTAAGAATATCAATATATTTAGCAGGAATAAAACAAGTTTCGTCACCTACTTTTGCTATTTTTTCTTCATTTGTTGTCATAAAAGCAACTATATCTTCATCAAGTTTGATATTTGATACTTGTTCTTTTTTAATAGTAATACATGAATAGTTCTTCTCTCTTAACTTTAGTAATTCAAACTCTTCATCTGTAATTTTAACTATTGCACCATTTGTAGAAGCATTTTCATCAATTTTTAGATTTAAGAAAACTCCATTTACATCAACTCCATCAAACTGTATATGCTCAATAGAATTCCAAACTTTTTCATAACCATTTATACTTACAGGTATTAAATCATCATAAGTTAATACTCTTTTAAAAGATTTCTGAGCACTAACTAAATTAATAAGTGAGCCATATCCAAATAAATACATTTAGATTAACTTCTCTTTGCAAAGTACAATTCCATCAGCATCTGCATAAATATAATCACCCTGACAAATTTCAACACCATCGATAATTACAGGAACATTTATTTGAGCATCTTGAATAGGTATATGTTTTTTAGGACAAGTTCCTTTAGCTAATAACCCCACTTGAAACTCTTTAGTAGTAACTATATCTCTAACATATCCATTTACAATAATTCCTTCATATTTATTATCACTTGCAAATTTCATAAGGTTATCGCCAACTACTGCAAAATACTTCATATCAACATCAACAACTACAACTTTACCAAGCCCTTCATTGTCTCTTAAAAGTGCAGCTAAATCTTTATTATTTTTATCAAGTTTTACAGTAATTACTTCCCCTTGAAACTTTTTACTTCCTCCATATGATTTAAAGTCTGGTCCTAATACTTCTATTTTATCACTAAATTCATCACATAAATCTGCTGTAAAAAATCCCATTTTATAATCCTTTTTATATTTAATTAATTAAGATATATATTATCTCATTTTACTATTAAAATATACTTATCTCCACACTATTTCTACACAAATTAGTTATAATATAACCCTTCTAAAAAGGACATATATGAGTAATACATACAAAATAATTTTTTTAATAATTTCTGTGATTTTATTTTCTGGTTGTACTCCAAAACTTACAGTAAAAGCCTTGCAACCAGCAAAAATTACTAGTGAGAAAATAAACAACATAGAAATTGAAAGATTTGGAAATGATTATATAAATCAAACAAATTCAATTGAAGAAAAAATTGCAAATAGAATTATAGATAATAAAAAAGTATTTAATATTACAAATAATGCAGATGCTATATTAACAGGAGAAGTTCAAAGATCAACTCTTGATTATAATATTTATTATGAACATAAAATCGATTATGGAAGATGTAGAGTCTTTAGAGTTGAAGGAAAAAATAAAACTAAAACTTGTGTTGAATACTACTCAAGACTTATTCCTTGTGAAGATAGAGAATATTTTGTTTCTACTAAAGTTAGGGTTTTAAAACCAAGTACCCAAAGTATTTTATTTACAAAAACCTATGAAAAATCAAGAAATATAAGACAATGTTTTGATTATTACTATTATCCGTATCACTCTTTTACAAGAAATAAAAGAGAAATAAACAGTGCTTTAGCAAAACAAATCGCAAGTGATATAATAGATGATATATCACCACATTATAAATATTATGATTTAGAAATAGTAGATTCCTTTGATACTAAGAATTTAAAAGTTACTTCAAAACAAAAAGAAGCTCTAGATAAAATTGCAGACTTAATTGAAGAAAAGAGATTTACTACAGCAAAAGAACTACTTGAAGCTTTAGATTTTCAATTTAAAAGTAAAAGCTGGGAAGTTTTATATAATCTAGGATTAATAGAAGAAGCATCAAATAATTTATATAATGCAAAAAAACATTATGAAAATGCAAAAATTAATGTAAAAGAGATTGATGCCTTAGAATTAATAAATAATTCCATCCAAAGAACACAGAAAAATTTAGAAGAAAAAATCAAAGCAAAATCACAACTTCCTTGATCTTGATTATTTCTTCATTAAGCAAACTTGTGTAAAATACACAAATTAATACACATTAACTGCATATAAGTTAGTGTAAAATTTTTGTTTTTTTGAAGGAGAAGTTAAAAAATGCAAAACAAAATCGTAGTTGTAATTTCAATAGTTGCCCTAATAGCACTATTTTTTGTAGGTAAGAACCTATATATGTCAAATGAATCTGCAAAGGTTATTTCAGCAAGTGAAAATAATTCATCAGTTTTAAAAAGAGATTATTCATATACTCTAGGTGAAAAAAATGCAAAAGTTCAATTAGTTGAGTTTTTTGATCCAGCTTGTGAAACTTGTGCACAGTTTCATCCTTATGTAAAAGAAATAATGAAGCAAAATAAAGGAAACATCCAACTTGTTTTAAGATATGCACCTTATCATAAAGATTCAGATGCAGTAGTTAAAATGTTAGAAGCTACAAAAAAACAAGATAAATTCATGGAAACATTAGAATTAGTATTTGCAACACAAAAATACTGGACTAAAAATCACACTGCTGATTTAAATGCATTATGGGCTATTTTAATCAAAGCAGAGATTCTTGATATGGATAAATTAATTGTTGATATGAAAGACCCTAAACTTGATGAAATAGTAAAACAAGAATTAGCTGATGCAAAAACACTAAATGCTTCAAAAACACCTTCTTATTATGTAAATGGGAAACCTCTACAAGTATTCGGGCTTGACCAATTAGTTGATTTAATCAATAGTGAATTAAATAAATAATTAGAATGAAACTCTACTTTTTTACTATGGATAATATAAAAATAATATTTCTTATAATATCCATAGTATAGGCCTTTTCATCAATTTATAAATTACAATTTGTTATAATGAATTTATGACAAACCTTATTAAAAAAAGCAATTATAAATCAATCTACACAATTGCATTATTTACAATATTTATCTTTGTATCTATTGCTGTTATGAATATGGTATATATGATTTCATTTCATTCTCAATATGCACAAATAATAAACAAAAGTGGAAAGCAAAGAATGCTTTCTCAAAGAATTAGTTTGTTAGTAGTACAAAACAACATAAACCATGATATTAAAATCAAAAGATATTTAGAAAAAATGACACAATCTCATAATTATTTAATTAATAGAGATAATATATCAGATGAATTAAAAGAACTATACTTTAATAAGCCAAATGAATTAAACAAATTATTTGATTCATTTGCTAATCACATAAATAGTTTTCTAAAAACAAAAAGTAAAAAAGATCTTACAAAAATACTTCATATTCAAAATGATTTATTAAAATATTTTGATGAAGCAGTTCATATTTTAGAAAAAGAGAGTAAAGAGTTCAGTTACTTTATGGTTCAAATAGAAATATTAATATTTGTTTTTATTGGTCTTTTATTATATTTAGAATCTAAGTTTATTTTTAAACCTATGCTAAAAAGAATTGAACATGAAAAAAAAGAAGATAAGAAGTTTCAAAAAAAATTAGAAAAAATTGTTTCTAATAAAACTAGTAAATTAGAAGAATCTTTACATGTTATTAACCATTATGTTTTTACTAGTAAAACTGATACACAAGGTATAATTACATATGTTTCAGATGCTTTCTGTGAACTTACTGGTTACTCAAAAGAGGAACTTATTGGAAATAGTCATAGAATTATAAAACATCCTGAAAATAAAAGTGAAGACTTTAAAAAACTATGGCAAACATTAAGTGCTGGGGACATTTATGAAGGAGAAGTTAAGAACCAGAAAAAAAATGGTGAAAATTTTTGGTTGTATTCATATATAAGACCTGAATTTGATGAGAATAACAATATCATAGGATATATTGCTTATAGAAAAAACATTACCCATGAAAAAACATTAGAGAAAATGAATATAACTTTAGAAGAAATGGTAAATGAAAAAACTAAAGAGTTAAAAGAGAATAATCAATTACTTCAAAAAATCTCTGAGACAGATTCTCTAACTGGTATTTACAATAGAAAGAAACTAAAAGCAAGTTTAGATTTAGAACTTAAAAAAGCACAAAGATATGATGAAGTTTTTTCTTTAATATTATTAGATATTGATCACTTTAAAAAAGTCAATGATACACACGGACACCTAATAGGAGACAAAGTTATCATATATATAGCTAAGTTAGTATCAAAGAATATTAGAGATATTGACTTATTTGCTAGATGGGGTGGAGAAGAGTTTGTAGTACTTGTAAATAAACAAGATATAAATCAAGCTTATGCAATTGCAGAGAAACTTAGAAAAATAATTTCTGAAGAAAATATTGAGAATCTAGATATTACATGTAGTTTTGGTGTAACACAGTACCAGATGGCCGATACAAATGAATCTATCTTTAAAAAAGCAGATGATGCATTATACAAAGCAAAAAAATCTGGAAGAAATTGTGTTTTTATAAAATAATTTTTATGAATTTATAGTATACTACTCAAATGGAAAAAAGATTAGCTGATTATATACAACAATTTGAAACACTTTTAAACTTTTCAAATATGTGCTGGTGGATAATAGATTACAAAAATGACTCAGGTCATTATTATTGTAATGAACTAATGGAAGATACTTTTATGTTAGATAAAAGTGCAGAAAAACATTCAGTTTCACAAACATGTCCAATTGCAGGTGATTACATAAAAAATGTAAAACTTGCATCATCAAAACAAGCTAACTTAATTATAAAAGAATACTTAGAACTTATCAATCAAGAAAAAAAAGAGTATAGCAATACTTTTCCTTACCATGATATTAGAACAAATGAAATCAGCTACTTTTCAAGTAAAGCAAAAGTTTTAGAAACTGATGAAAATGGCGAAACATCTATTATTTTTGGAATAATAGAAAACATCACAAACAGAGAAACACAAGCTAAAGAGTTAAAAGAATACCATGATATTATAGATAAGTATGTTATGACTTCAACTACAGATACAAATGGTATTATGACAAGTGTAAGTAAATCATTTTGTCAAAAAACAGGCTTCTCAAAAGAAGAACTAATTGGTTCAAAATATAGTATTTTAAGACATCCTGATATTTCAACAAAGATTTATAAAAAGATTTGGAGAAGATTAAAATCAGGTCAAGCATGGGAAGGTGAACTTAAAAATATCAAAAAAGATGGTACTGTTTATTGGATAAGATTAATCATCTCGCCAAATTTTGATGATAAGCAAAATATTCGAGCCTATACAACTGTCTATGAAGATATTACTGATAAAAAGATTATTGAAAAACTTTCAAATAGAGATAAGTTAACAAATGTATATAATAGAGGCAAACTTGATACTCTTTTAGAAAGAGAATTAAAAAGGTCTTTAAGATATCATATTGATTTATCTGTAATATTACTTGATATTGACTTCTTTAAATCTATAAATGATAGATATGGACATATAACAGGAGATAAAGTACTTATTCAAATTGCAAGTATTTTAAAAGAGCTTACAAGAGTAAATGACTTTATTGGAAGATGGGGAGGAGAAGAGTTCCTAATCATATGTCCAAATAGTAATAAAACTCAAGCACATAGCGTTGCTTTAAAAATCAAAAACTTTTTAGAAGAGTTTGATTTTGGGATTGATACTATTATTACTGCTAGTTTTGGGATTAGCACTTACAAAAAAAATGACACAATTGATACTATTTTACAAAGAGCTGATAAAACATTATATAAAGCAAAAGATAATGGTAGAAACAGAATAGAAATAGAAGAATAACAACACTAAAAACACATCATTTTCACCTACTATAAATAAACTAAAAAGGTTTATTTATGCTAACATCATTTATTATTATTTTTTCTGTTATTTATAGTTCTATATTTATAATAAACTCACTTTCTGAAAATTTTTGGATAAAACTTGAAAGATTAAATATTATATAAAGACATAATATACACATATAAAATACACAAAATATACATATCTAATATCTTTATAACTTACATTTGGATAAAATATTGCCCTTTATAAAACAAAATAAAACTAATAAATAAAAATTTAGGCAAAGCAATGAAAGTAGTTACAGGGGTTGTAGGTAATGATATTCATGTTGTAGCAAATAGGCTAATAGACATATCATTACAAGCAAGAGGTTTTGAAGTATTTAATTTAGGTGTAAACACATACTTAGAAGAGTTCATGGATGCAGTTATTGAAACAAATGCAGATGTACTTTTAATTTCATCATTAAATGGTGAAGCAGAAGGTTGGTGTAGAGAATTAAATATTTTAAAATCTAAATATAAAAATCTAGACGGTGTAGTATTTATGTTAGGTGGAAACCTAAGTGTTGGAGAAGCAAAAGAAGAAGAAATTGTTCCAAAGTTTAAAAACTATGGTTTCGATTTAGTTTTTCACCAAGTTGATTTAAATACAGGACTTGATGCCTTAGAAAAGTACTTGGAGGATAGAAAATAATGAGTTTACTTCAAGAAGAGCGAGATATTATAGTTCAAAATGAATTTGCAGATAATTTTGATTTTGCAGAAATTGAAGAGTTTGTAAAAAATGCTTCAAAAGATCTTTTTATCTCACATAATTTTAAAACTAAAAATAAGATGTTAGTTCAACCAAGAGGTGGATTCCCAACATATCAAAAACAATATGACTTATATGAGTTTTTTGTAAATGCTGATGTTGATGTTTTACCACTTACTATTGATTCAAATACTAGACTTAACGATTATGCTACATCTGCAAAGATGTTAAAGCTTAGTGAAGAAAATGAAGTTGATATGTTAAATGGATATCCATTAGTAAATCATGGATATAAAACAACTAGAAAAATGATTACTCATTTTAATAAACCTGTATCATTAAGACACGGAACTCCTGATGCAAGACTATTAATTGAAAATGCAATTGCTTCTGGTATTTTTGAAATTGAAGGTGGTCCAATTACTTACCTTTTACCATATTCAAAAAACTTCCCATTAGATAAGGCATTTTTATATTGGAAATATGTTGAGAGAGTTTGTGCAAACTACTCAAAACTAAATGAACCAATAAATAGAGAATCATTTGGTCCATTAACAGCAACACTTGTACCTCCATGTGTAACTATTGTAATTCAATTACTTGAGATGTTATTATCACTAGAAGAAGGAGTTAAGTCTTTCTCAGTTTCATTCTCTCAAACTGGTTCTATGAATCAAGATATTGTAACTTCTGCTGTAATTAAAAAAATGGCTAAGTATTATGCTGAGAAAATTGGCTGTGGTGATGCTGATGTACATTTAGTTTATCATCAATGGATGGGGGCATTCCCAACTAATAAAGATTTCTCAGAACAACTTATTAACACTGCAACTATTATTGCAGCAATGGTTGGAGCTGATAAAATTATTACAAAAACAAGAGATGAAGCATCTGGAATTCCAACAAAAGAATCAAATGCTAAAACAGTTGCAAATACTCAATATACTCTAAGAATGTTACAAGGCCTTCCAAACATCGTAGATGAGGAAGAAGAAGAGATTTTAACTGAAGAAGTTATGAGTATTATGGAAGCTGTTTTCAATGACCCTGCTGATACATTATGGAGAAAAGTATTTAACTCTATTAAAAACGGAACTATTGATGTGCCTTTCTCTCCACATATTATTAATCACAATGAAGTCGTAACTGTAAGAGATAAGAATAAAAATATTAGAATCATCAAAAGAGGAAACTTACCAATTTCTGATAGATGTTTTGAGTATGAAAAATCTCAATGTGATTTAAATAAAGATGCGTCATCAATAGTAAATGACATCATCCATGATATAGGAATTATGCAATGGTAGAAAAAAAACTTTTAATTGATATAGGAAGTACTTATTTTAAAGTAGCTTCAAATGATAAAGTAGAACAACACTTTAGAGATTTTAATAAAGATATTCATGATGATTTAGTATCAAAATGTGCTAATACTATTGAAGGTTTCAAAAAAGAAGAAGTATTTATTTGTTCATCTGCTAATGGTGGTTTATCTACATTAGTTATTGGAATTACAAACTCATTTTCACTTAAATATGCTACAAATATTGCATATAATTCTGGTATTAATATTATCGATACTGTTTTATATCAAAATATAGAAACAGCTTCAGTTCCTAGTGATTTAATTGATGTAGTAATTGTAGTAGGTGGAATTAATAGTGTTAATAATATCTTTGGAGATGATTTATTTAATTACTTAGATAATGTAAACTATTCAAATATCGTATTTGCAGGTTCTTCAGAAGATGCTAATTTCTTAAATTCAAAACTAGAAAATTTAGTTGTAATAGAAAATATCATTGATAATAAACTTCATGTGGTTGAAGAGCCGTTAAAAGAGTATTTAACAAATCTTTACCAAGCTGATATTATGGGTAAGGAAGATATTAAACATTTATATGATTTAACATCTAACCAGATTTATTCTACTCCATATATTGTAAATAAAACATTACCTTTAATTGATAGTAAATTTGCAGCAGTAAATCCATTTATTTTAATAGATATTGGTGGAGCAACTACAGATATTCATTATTCAAAAGATTTATCTTACGATAATATCGTAACTTCAAATGAATATGACAGACTAGTATTTAAAAAACTTGGAGTTTTTAAATCAAAAGAATCACTAATATTTGCAGCAAAAAACAATGAATTTGTATATGAATTATTAGCCTATTTAAAAGTTACAGAAAATATTTTTAATGAAAATACTGAAAAGTCATTAAGAATTTTAATGCAATTAGCAATTTTCTTAGTTTTATATAAAGTTAGTGAAGTTCACCCATTATATATAAAATTAAAGTTAAACCTACTAAAATCAGTAGTATTAACAGGTGGTATTACTAAAGTACTAAGTTTTGAAGAAGTTGAAGCTATTATTTCATTTTTCTATAAAAAAATATTAAGTAGTGATATTCATCCAAGTATAATCATGGATTCAAATTATGATATTTGGACTCTTGGTATAGTGCAAAAATAAAGGAATAAAATGTCTATAAATTGTATAAGAACATTAATAGAAGATGCAAGTACATCTAACCCAGATAAAATTGCTATTACATTTGCTGGTGAAAAAATCACATATAGTGAACTTTTTATAAAAGTAAATCAAATTGCTTGTTATTTAAAAGAGTTAAACTTACCAAAAGGTAGTAGAATTGGTATCTATTCAAATAAAGGAATAGACCAAGTTATCGCAATTTTAGCTATTTTATCAACTGATTATATTTTAGTTCCATTAACAAGACTTTTAAAATCAGAACAAATAGAATATATTATTCAAGATTGTGATATTAAATGTATTATTACAGATAGAGTAAAAATCGAATCAATAGAAGAGATTAACTTTGATGGCGAAATTATTTCTTATGAAACAACACACAAAGATTTAGCTTCTTTTGAAGAAATTTATAAATATTATAATAAACCTTACTCTTGTGATATAAATGGACATAATAACGCAGTAATTACTTACTCATTTGGATTATCAGGTAAACCAAAAGGTATTGTAATTTCACATAGAAACTTAATTGATTCTGCAAGAGTTGTATCTCAATACTTAGAATTAAAAGAAGATGATGTTATTTCAGGTCTACTTATTTTTAATCTAGATTATGGTCTAAATCAAATCTTTTGTTCACTTTATAAAAGAGCAACATTAGCTTTACATAGATTTGTATTACCAAATGACTTCTTTAATCATGTTATTAATGATAAAGTTACAGTATTACCTTTAATGCCTATAAATATTGCTGATATGTTTGATGAAGATGAACATAGACTTCCTAGTTCAGAACTATTATCAAACGTTAGAATCATAACTTCATCAGGTGGAAATGTAACTCATAAAATGATTGATGATATTGAAAAGTATTATTCTAATGCTAAGTTCTTCTCTATGCATGGATTAACAGAAGCTTTTAGATCAACATATTTAGATCCAAGTCAGTTAAAAATAAGACCAGAATCAATTGGAAAAGCCATTCCAGATGTTGAATTATATGTAATTGATGAAAATGGAAATGAATGTGCTCCAAGAGTTGTAGGTGAACTTATCCATAGAGGTGGATATATTTATCAAGGATTCTGGAATGCTCAAAAAGAAACAAATGAAAGATTTAAATCAATTGATATTCTAAAAAATGTAATCAACCTAGAAGGACAGCTAGTAAATGAAACTGTTGTAGCTACAGGAGATTATGTATATAAAGACGAAGAAGGTTACTTCTACTTTGTATCAAGACATGATGATATGATCAAAACTAGAGGCTTTAGAGTTAATCCTTATGAGATTGAATCTGTAGTTGAAAGAAACTTCCCAAATATAAATCAATGTGCTGTTTTCTCAATAGAAAATGAAGAGATTGAAGAAGAAATTGTTATGGTTTATTCAGCATCAAGTGAGATTGGTCATAAAGAAATTGAATTTGAACTAAAGAAACATTTAGCTTCATATATGATTCCTTCTAAAATCATTTATAAAAAATCTCTACCTCTTATACCTTCTGATAAAAACAAAATAAACAAAGAAGAATTAAAAAAAGAACTACTTAAAAAATAAAGTATAGCAATTTCGCTATACTTTATCTAATTTCTCTCCAACTCTTGACATGAGTCAATTACTTTTATTTTTTTATATATTAAAATACTAACTATAATTAAAAAAAAGGACTTCCCTATGAAAAAAACAATTCTTGCTTTATCAGTATTAACTGCATGTGCTTTATTTGCAAACCCTTATGCTAAATGTGCTGGTTGCCACGGTGCCGACGGTGGAAAAGTTGCTTTAGGTAAATCAAAAGTTATTAAAGATATGACAAAAGCTGAATTTGTTGCTGCATTAAAAGGTTACCAAGATGGATCTTATGGTGGAGCTATGAAAGGTTTAATGAAAGGTCAAGTTGCTACTATGAGCGAAGCTGATATGCAAGCTATTGCTGATCAAATTGCAAAATAATCTTACTAGAGTATGTAAATAGCAAAGTATGCTATTTACATAAACTCAATTCTATCTCTTCCATTTTCTTTAGCTTTATAAACACCATCATCTGCTTTTTTAAGTAATTCATTTTCATTATTACATTCACTAAAAAATGAAACACCCATACTAACAGTTATTGATATTTCTCGTAAAGGATGAGGAATCTTTTGTGATTTTATATCTTCTCTTAAATCATTTAACTTTTGAATAAGTCTATCTTTTGCAATAAAACAAAGTATTATAAACTCTTCTCCTCCATATCTATAGGCTTGTCCATTTAAAAGCTGTGCATGATGATCTAACTTTTCCCCAAGATAAGATAGTGTTCTATCCCCTGCTTCATGTCCAAAATTATCATTTATACCTTTAAATCTATCTGCATCAACAAATATGGCAGTTAATAAAAATGCATTATTTTGATTTACAAATTTTTCTAAATCACTTTGCATTTTACGTCTATTGTACACACCCGTTAAATGATCTCTGTTCATTTTATCTTCTAGCTGTTGTTTTTCTTTTAGAAGTTGTTCAATTAAAGTATCTTTATAGTCCTCAGATACATCTGTGTTTTTTTGCTCAAGTATCTTACCTAGTTTGAATTCAAACCTATCAAAAGAGCTTGAATATTCAACTAATAAACATTCAACAACTAACTGTGGTTTACCTTCACCTAAACCATTTGTTATGGTAAGTGTAGAGAATTGGTTTATACTATAAGAGATTTTGTCATTAATAATTTTGACATTAAGTAGTTCTTTTTTCCAATATTTATTATTTTCTTTTGTTAATACAAGAATTTTTTTTAATAATATGTCATCAAAAAGTTTTTTATCAACAGATATTTTATACATCTATATACTATCCTAAAGGTAAATAATAAATTTTATTTATTACTATAGCAATAAATAACTTATGTAAATATTTATAAGATATTAGTCATAAGCTATACTTATACTATTTTCATAAGTTTTTAATATATTATTTAGTAATATTATAAAAATTAATAATAAGGCTATTTATATGATTCTAAGAGAGAAGTTCTCACCTATGTGCTTTTTATCAGCACTTGGAGCTGGTGGTTTATCAGTTTCATTTTTTATGTATCTTATGTTTTTAGTACCACATAAAGGAACACCTTTAGCTACTTTTGATTTTGTATTTGCAGAATTACAAAAAGGAACTTGGTTGTCTTTTGTTATTTTGTTTTCACTTGTTTTTATTTTAGTATTTGCTTTTTTTCATTTTAAATTACTTATTTGGAATACTAAACAATTTAATATGTATAAAAAAACTGATAATTATAAGACATTGAAAAACTCAAATTCTGAGATTACTTTAATGACAATACCTTTAACATATTCTATGACAATAAATGTATGTTTTGTACTTGGAGCTGTTTTTATTCCAGGGCTTTGGGGTATTGTAGAATTTTTATTTCCTTTTGCCTTACTTGGTTTTATATTAACTGGATATTTTGCATTAAAAATATTTTTTAGTTATTTCTCTAGACTTCTAGTAAGTGGAAGTTTTGATTTTACAAAAAATAATAACCTATCTCAAATGATTTCTATTTTTGCTTTTGCCATGGTTGCTGTTGGTTTTGCAGCACCAGGAGCTATGAGTCATAACTTAACAGTAAATGCTATTGGTATTTTTGGTGCAATATTCTTTATGTCACTTAGTTTAATACTTCTTGTAATAAAAACAACAATTGGATTTAAAGATATGTTTGAGCACGGTATTTCACTTGAAGCATCACCTTCATTATGGATAATAATACCAATTTTAACACTACTTGGGATTACAGCAGTTAGAGTTTCTTTTGGATTAGATCATAACTTTGATGCTACATTAAATAATTCATCACTATTTACTTTAACATCAACTATTTTATCACTTCAAATAATATTTGGTATTTTAGGTTACAACGTAATGAAAAAGATGGGATATTTTGAAGAATATATTCACAATAAAAATAAATCAGCAGTTTCTTTTGCATTAATTTGCCCAGGAGTTGCATTTATGGTATTTGGAATGTTTTTTATTAACTTTGGGCTAACTGGAAATGGAATAGTTAGTAAATACTCACTTGCATACTTTTTACTAATGCTTCCATTTATTTTTATTCAATATAAAACAATTATATATTTCTTTAAACTAAAAAAGAAATTCCAATTCTAAAAATAACTGAGACTTTCTAAAACTTGAAAGTCTCAGAAATAGTTGCTACTGTTCCTGTATAAAAAAACTCCCCTAAACCAATAGTAAAAAGCATACATCCATATAAAGAATGGGAAATAAATAAAACAAATAAAGAGTGTGTTTTATCATAAAGCTTCGCAAAAATATACCCACCTCCAATAGTTAAAATTACCGCAATCCAATTATGAAAGATTATATGCATAAAACCAAATAAAAAAGCATTTATTAAATGCATAAAGTTTTTATCTCTAAATAGTTTCTTGTATCTATGAAAGAAAAAAGCTCTATAAACTAACTCTTGAGGTTAAACAGAAAGTAATGGATATAAAATAATAACAGCTAACCATAAAATAGGATTTTGTTTAATTAAAGAAAAAAACATATCTGGCATAAAAATAGCTATAAATAAAGCAATAAATGCAGAAATACCAAAAAACTGCAAAAGTATTATTTTTATATTTTTAGATACCAACTCTTGTCTTAGAAAGTTTTTCTTATTAAACTTTTTATCTTTTATTAAAACCAAATAACAATAAAAGGCAACAATCCATAAAAAAGGTAGTACAGGTGTAGGTACTACAACAAAAAGACCTAAAGGAACAAGTATAAAAAGTACAAAAAATTCATATCGTAAAAAAGACTTCTTTTTAGAAATTGCTAAATTCATAAAACTCTCCAATTTAAAAATAAATAAGATTATAATTTAAGTTATTTACAATTGTATTTCAATAGAATAAACACTTCAAAATTTATATAAAAAAAGGACTATATTTGAATCATATCATAAAATCAAAATATCTTATACTACTTGCAAGTACCCTGCTATTTACAGCTTGTTCTGTAAAAGAACCCCTTGTACAACCAAAACCTAAAGATCTTCAAAAAACTACATCTTTAGCTGATGATAATTTTATGAATCAATATGAAGAATCAAATAAACTACTAAAAAAACATTTTACTCCATGGGAACAAACAAAAGTATCTTATAAATTATTAGAAGCAACATGGGGCTTTAATTATCAAAATAAAACTGTTTATTTAGAAAACCACATAGTTGCAAGTCAACAATGGTTTGATAAACAAATCTTAAATGCAAACTTTGAGATGTATAATCAAGAAATCAAAAAAGCAATTACACTTAAAAATACAAATGTAAGAGTTTTACCTACTTCATCACCTATGTTTTACAATCCAAAAAAACCAGGAGAAGGTTTTCCTTTTGATTACAATCAAAACTCACTAATTAAAATTAATACCCCTATTATTATTTCACATTTTTCAAAAGATAGAGCATGGGCATACATGCAATCAAGCTCAGTTGGAGGTTGGGTTAGTATAAAAGATATAGCATTTGTAGATGAACAATTTATAAGTCAATTTAAAACAAATACTTATAAAGTAGCGGTAAAAGAGAAGTTCCCTTTATACAATAATATATTTAGAGAATATATAAAAGTAGGAACAATTTTTCCAAGTATTGCTAATAGATATTTAATTGCAAGGGCTGATATAAATCAAAATGCAGTAATTGCAGATATACATATAAAAGATACCCAAGTAGAAGCTTTCCCTTTAAAATACAACACTAGCAACAGAATTAAAATAGCAAAACAACTGCTAAATGAACCATATGGTTGGGGTGGACTTTTAAATAATAGAGATTGTTCTAGTTTTACAAAAGATTTCTTTGCACCTTTTGGAAAGCATTTAGCTAGAAACTCTAAGGGTCAAACAAAAAATGGTAAGTACCATGACATATCAAATATGACAAAAAAAGAAAAGAAAGATTATATTAGAAAAAATGCAGTTCCTTTCTCAACACTTGTATACTTAAAAGGTCATATTATGCTTTATGTTGGAATGAAAAGTAATGAACCTTTAGTAATGCACAATCTGTGGAGTGTAAGGCTTAAAAATAGCTCTGGAGTAAAGTATAGACATATTGTTGGGAAAGCAAGTATTACAACACTTGAACCAGGAAAAGAGCTAAAAGATTTTGATGAAAACAATAATGTTCTAAGAAATATAAAAGGAATTGTAGTTTTATAATTCCTTTTAATCTAAAAATTATCTACTTAGAATTAAGCTTTTCTAAGATAAATAATTCTATATATCATTGGTACATAATAAAGATTTAAAACCGTTGCCCAAAGAATTCCAAAACCTAAAGAAATAGCCATAGGTTGTAAAATAAGTGATTGTCCAGAGGCAAAAAAGATTAAAGTACTTAATCCTAAAACAGTAGTTGCAGAAGTAAGAAGAATTGGTCTTAATCTCATTTTTGCATAATGTTCTAGCTCTTTTAAATCTTTTGCTTTTTTAATAAAGTCCATCATAATAATTCCATCATTTACAATAACACCAGCAAGCCCTACCATACCAATCATACTTGGCATTGTAAGATTTATACCCATAACAACATGTCCTATTAGAACTCCTAACATTGATAAAGGGATTGTACTTATTATAATCAAAGGCTTAACCATAGAATCAAACATCCATAACAATGCCATAAAGATTAAGATCACAGCTATTAAAGCAGCCTGCCCCATTTCTCTTTGAACCTTTTTATTCTCTTGCTGTTCACCTTTTACATCAAGATTTACTTTTTTTTGTAACTCTTGAATTTTTGAACTTAGTTTTTCAAAAACTTCTGCTGATGTTACATTTGATAAAGAGGCTGTTACACTTATAATTTGTTCATTGTTTTCTTTAAATATTTGTGAAAAAGCTGGTACTTTTATTAAGTTCACAACTTCTGATAATAATACTTTTTCATTATTAGGAGTTGTAACTTCAAATGTATCTAAAGAAGATAATTTATCTTTTTCTTTACTTTTAAAGATAATATCAACAATCCCTTCATCATCAAACATTTTTGAGTAAGTTCCTTTAAAATAAAAAGGTCTTAATTCATTTAAAATACTCTCTTCTGTTATCCCTATTTCATTACCATAAGAATTTACTTTAAACTTTAATTCGTAGTTTCCTAAAAGTGCATCATCTGCTATATTTGAAACACCTTCTATTTCGTCTAAGGCATCTTTTAATGATTTAACAGCAAGTGGAACTTCTTTTTTATTTCCTGAAATTGCTATTTCAACATCATTTTTTACAATTCCTGCTTGTGGTGTAAATATTTTAAGTTCATCAAATTCTTTAGATGCTACTTCTTTTGATAAAAGTTTTTGTAACTGCTTTTCCATATCTTGTGCAGTTGAATTTCTAATCATATCTGTATCATCATACTTAGGTGATAAATAAGGATTAATATAGTTTTCAAAGAAGTTTTGAGGTGCTCTTTCATGAAGATTTATAAATATCTGAAAATAAAATTCTTCAAAATGAGCTTGATTTTTACCATCAAGTTTTAAACCTGTTATGGAAGTAACTGAGCTTACAACATTTTCAAAGTCCACATCATTTAAAATCTTTTTCTCTATTTCTAGTACAGCTTGTTCTGTTTGTTCAATCTTCTTACCAACACCAACAGAACCTGTAATATAAACCTGAGTTGAATCAAAAGCAGGCATAAATTCAAACTTTTGTGTTTTAAAAATAAGATATGTTGAACCTATAATTGCAGCAACCATCATTGCCAAAGTAAAATATTTACCTTTTAATAAAAAATCTAAAATTTTAGTATAAAGTTTATAATTGAAATCCCAAACCTTATGGGATTTTCTTTCATCTTTACTAACTTTTAAAAGCTCTTTTGCATGTAAAGGTAAAAAGAAAAAAGCTTCAACAAGGGAGCTTAATAATAATATTGTGATCATAATAGGAAGGATTTGCATAAACTTCCCAGTTTCTCCAGTCATTAAAAGAATTGGTAAAAATGCAAAAATAGTAGTTGCAGTTGCAGTTAAAACAGCAGGGAACATCTCAACTGCTCCATCACGAGCGGCGGTAAACTTATCCTTACCCATTTCCAGATGACGGTAAATATTTTCACCTACTACAATGGCTTCATCCACTAACATTCCAAGGGCAATTAAAGCACCTAAAAGAGAAAGCATATTTAAACTATATCCTAAGTAATCAGCTGAAATAAGACCAATCATAAATGAAAGAGGAATACCAATAGCAATAACTGTTGCAATTCTTACATTTATAAAGAAAAATAGGGCTAAAAATAGAAGTCCTAATCCAAATAAAATATTCGAAACAACTGTATTAAGTCTGTTTTTAATCCAAATAGAAGTATCTATATATGTATCAAATTCTAAGTTTGTATATTTTTTCTCAAAATCTTTTGTAATTTGCTTTATCTCTTTTACAAGTTCAATAGCATCACCTTCAAAGCCTTTATTAACTCCGATTGCAACATTTCTTATTGAATTAAAGTGAGATACTGTATCCACATCGGCTAAAGTATATTTAACATCTGCAATATCTTTTAGATAAATTTTTTGACCTTGGATTTTTACAATAGTGTTTCTGATTTTATCAATATTTTTTTCACCATTGTATGTTGATAAATAATAATGTCTTGCACTATCTTTAATAGTTCCAATAGGAAAAATAGAACTTAGTGTTTGTACTGCTTTTATAACAGATGCTTTTTGTAAACCATAAGCATCTATTTTTGAGTCATTAAAAGTGATTAATAACTCTTTATCACTTTTACCAAAAACAGTAACATCTGATAAATCTTTTAATTGCATGATTTTAGATTTAACTTTTTTTGCAATCTCTAATAAATATTCTCTTGAATCACTACCATCTTTAGAATAAGCAGACACAGTAATCAAAGGGAATGCATGTTTCATCGTTTTTACAAGAGGCTCATCCATATCAGAAGGAAGATTTGTTTTTATTTTAGTAACAATATCTTTTACATCAGAAACACTCTCTTTTGCAACCTCACCATCTTTTAAATCAACTCGTATTGAAAAAAATCCATTTTTAATTGTAGAAGAAATTTTATCAGCAGCACTTAATCCTAAAAGCTCATCTTCTATATCTGTTACTGCAATTTTATCAAGTAATTCAGAACTTGCCCCAGAATAAGCCCCAGTTATTGAAATAGCATCTAAACTTGAAGGAGGAAAGATTTCTTTAGGAATTTTAAAATAAGAAAATACAGCAAGTAAAAAAATAAAAAGAAGTAAAAAATGATTTAAAATAGGTTTTCGTAAACTAAACTCAATAATACTTTTTATCATTTTTTCTCTTCTTCTAGTGGATTAAATAACAAAGAATCTATAATTTGATTTTTAAACTTCATATCTTCAAGTTGCTGAGATAAGAATTTATTCTCTTCTTGCAAGGAAATATAATGTGCGTATAATCTATTGATATCTTTACTTATATAATAAATGTTGTTTCTTAAATATATTTTTGGGAAATATATACAAACAGCAAATATTAATATAGTAAGTACAATAATTAAAGAATTCCTTGCATTTAATCTAATCAAACTTAAATATCCTTAATTTTGAACTTCTACTTCTTGGATTTTGTTTTATCTCTTCTTTTGTAGGAATAATAGGTTTTCTAGTAATTACTTTCCCTAAAGAGTGATTATTACCACATTCACATCTAAATGCTTCAGGAGGACAAATACAAGATTTAGTCCATTTTTTAAAATAGTTTTTTACAATTCTATCTTCAAGGGAATGGAAAGATATAATAGCAACTATACAGTTTTCTAATTTTGCTTTTTCAAGTGAATCAAAAAGTCTTTTTAAAACACCTAACTCATCATTTACTTCAATTCTAATACCTTGAAAAGGAAGTGTTGCAGGATGAATTTTACCCTTTGACATTTTTCTAGATAATAGTGTTGCTAATTCTTTAGAAGATGAAAAAGGTCTATTATTTACTATTAAAGAAGCTACTTTTTTATATTCTCTTACTTCTCCATACTCTTTTAGTACTCTTTGAAGCTCACTTTCAGAGTATGTATTTACAACAAGTGCAGCATCTAGACTCTGATTCTGATTCATTCTCATATCTAAAGTTTCACTCTCAAATCCAAAACCTCTGTCGGCATTATCAAGTTGAAGAGATGAAACTCCAATATCAGCTAAAACACCTCTAATATTATGGTCTTTAAAAGTATCAATTACATGTTCAAAGTTACCTTTATTAAATGTAACTCTATTTTCATATTTTTCTAATCTATTTTTTGAAAAAGCTAAAGCTTCATCATCTTGGTCATTACATATTAAGTTAATATTTTCATATTTTTCTAATAATCCATTACTATGACCAGCGAAGCCAGTAGTACAATCTATAATATAACCTTCTTTTATATCTTCAAAAGCATCTAATGTCTCTTGGAATAAAACAGGTATATGAGGTATTTGCATTAAAACAGTCCTTATTAAAATTAATATATAATATCTAAAAATTCATTTAAGGCTTTTTAAAATGCTTGACAAAGCT
>Ga0193960_1000028_pt1 | contig 65538 bp, 52 predicted proteins | sample FB_3_MG_FD_140338 | JGI IMG/M metagenome (GOLD analysis project Ga0193960, IMG submission 140338) | Microbial mat bacterial communities from the Broadkill River, Lewes, Delaware, United States - FB_3_MG | ecosystem: Environmental > Aquatic > Freshwater > River > Microbial mats | place: USA... | reverse complement strand
TTATTTTATCAATAGTCCTATTTTCTTACTAGCTATATGTAAGTCGTTATTAAGTAAATCCTCAATAACCATTTCCATACCTTTCATAGTATCTTTATCTCGTTGTTTACTACTAACGAAACTCCATATTCTCTCTCCTAAATCTTTTGTAGGTGATGGTGTTTTATCTATAATAGTTTTAATATCTTTTAACTCCATCAAGAGATGTTTAATTATATCATCCTGTTTACCTAAATCTAAACCTCTTAACTGTCTAACTGTATCATTGTAGATTCTTTGTACTCTACGCTTAGAGTCATCATATGTTTTAGCACCTGTAGACTCTACGGTGTCTAGGAACGACACAATGAAACCAACTACCATACTTGTTAATATAGTACCTATGGCTATGAATACACTCCCCATGAGACCACCAGCTAGTATAAGTGCGTATATGAATACATACATACCTAACATGAGACTGACGCTTAAACACATATCAAATCTTGTCATTTCAGGATACTCTTGATGTACTTTATCTAGACCACTAGTTAACGGTCCCACTAATCCAAATCTACCAGCAAACTGGTCAGCTAACATTTCACTATCAGTCTCACCATGTGGGATAGGTATCATTCCGATAGAAGTCCTAATATATTCATCAGCAAGTTTAATAGTAGCTGTTATTTCATTATTATTAGCTATCTCTGAACTATCTTTCTCTAGTACATCTTCATATATTAAACGAAGTGTCTCTTTATATGGCCTATCTTTATCAATAGACTCTTGGATAGTGTCCATGATAGCTGATGTGTTAGTTACACTCCTATAAGCGTATTCTAAGTGTGTGAAAGCGTGACCTACTTCATGTAGTAGTATAGCCGTTAACTCTTCAGCATTGAGCTCTATATGGTTAACTAACATATCTAAATCACAAGTTAGATAAATATTGTACTCTTTAGGTAGTCCTATTATCATAGCTTGTTTTAAATCTATTATTAATCCTTTTGCATTCAGTGTCTTTTCTAAAGCCTGCATACTTTTATTCCAACTCGCCATAATAGAATTAATCTGTGTTTCAGCATTACGATTAGTCTCTATTCTAGTGTGGGCGTTATCACCATCAGTCTTGCGAGAGTACTCTTCAATAACCTCAGCCGTATTAACTATGTTCTTGTTTAGAACATTAGCATTCTTAGGAGGTATCGTCCATACAGCATAACCAGAGTTAACTGAAAAAGTATGTGTGAAGTTAATCCCGAACCTAGTACTCAGAGTATGGTCGAGTTCTTTTATCAATTTTTTATTATCACGATTCTTGAATACTCCTTTAGCTGTCTTTATGTTGTGTTTTTTCATATTACCTATTATATTCTCAAATAGACCTTTTATTTTAGACACAACATAATCATTATGCTGTGGTTGTATAGACTCTGTTCCGATCTCTGGTATAGCACCAGATGCATTATCGTTATTAAATACCAATATATCTCCTTATGGATTATTCTGTCATATCAAGCGTCAGGTTGTATAGATAAAGTAGCGCCTACAAGTACTGATATAGTCTCATAACCTGCTGTATCTACATCTGCATTTGTCGTAGTAGTATCTCTAGTCACTAACCAATCTTTATCTTGGAAATTACGAACTTCATCTTTAGTCAACCATTTTAAAGTTGAACCAGGTTCTATGGTCACTTTATCATATAGGTAAGGGTTCATAATAGATATTATCCTATTACCGTTAACTTCCATCTCATTCATAGTAACTTGTGCGTCTGGTGAAGTATCTATATCATCTACCGACATAGTATCTGATATATAAGTATATACATTCTGCGGGTCTGCATGTTTCGAAGATATTCTTATGATATTACCATTTTGTAAGTATATAGAATTCAGATAAGCTAAGTCATCATGATAATCACTTGCTACTTCAGTCACAGTGTTATCATATGGGTCATAAACTACTGTATCCTGATTACCTATCTCAGAGCCTCCTAGAGAGCCATTGAATATAACCACCCTACCATCTCTCCTAAGCACAGTTTGTTGATTGTAGACCTCTACAGGGTGTCCTACGGGTAACTGTGCTATAGCTGTAAAAGTATTAGTAGAAATATTGTAATTATATACATCATTATTAACTCGTTTCCATGTAGTTAAATCATGCTGAACTTGATTAGAACCACCTAGTATGATTAAATCATTATTCTGCTTAATACTTAACGATACATGCCTAGTGGCAGCGAATGGTAAATTAGTTACTTTTGTTCTGGTAAATGTCGATATATTAATCTTATATAAAGATAAATCCATCAAGTTAGAACTACCATCAATCTGTACAGCTGGTATGTAGTAAATATGTCCATCTCTAGAGACAACTGCTGAACTAGATAATGATGTTGGTAGTGCGTCATAAGGACACTCTAAACTAGCTACTTCTGTAAAGACTTGGTTAGATGGATTATAGTCATATTTACGGAAGTATGTTTTCCTATACGAACTAGATGAATCACCTATAGTGTAGTTAATAACTACACCACCTTCGTACAGAGGTAATACATTCAGATAGGGTAGATTTAACTCATGGTCAACTGGTAGTTCTATAGCGACACCAGTCTGTACTAACTTACCAGCGTTTAGCTTATATTTGTTAATATTTCTACTATTAGGAACACCTAATAATATTATATTATCATAAGTCTCAGTACTATTCTGCACACTGTACCCACCTTGTATGAACTGCTGTGTGAAATCAAACTTATCTAGATATGTTTGAGATTGTTTAAAGTTATTTAAATAGTTCTTATTAAGAACACCTTGATAGATTATTTTATATTCTGTATATGTGCCATCATCTAGTTTAATCCTTGATGATATTGTATAGTTAGATAACACGGTAAGTCCTGTAGTATCAAGTTCAGGGTCTAAATCAGTTATACCTGTTACATGACTAATTACCTGTTCATTACCATCCTCTATCTTAATCTCAAGAGTAGAGAATCTACTAGTGAATAAGTTCAATTTGAAGTTTATAGGCCTGCCACTTATAAACTCTTTCAAAAGTATCAAATCATATACTTTAGTAACTCTTATATTAGTAAGTTTAACATATACCCCTATTTCAGAACTATCAGCGTCACTATGGTGTTGAGCACTAATAACTTTAGCTCTCTCTGGGTCAATATTAGGAATCTTTAACTTAACTAAGTTATCTATATCTCGTTCTCTTTCATAGAGAACTCGACCATCTAAGTCATGTATCCGCCAAGATGTTGATTTGTGCATACCACCACCAGCGTATAACTGGAATGGTGATGTTGAGACTATAAGCTCACCATCTACATTGTTACTATAATCTATATCGATACTCACATTAGGTGTCTCTACAATAGTGTCACTTAATGCCAGATTAGATTGTTTACCATGTAGGGATATAACCCTACTCCAGTTACTGTCACCAGTATCAAAGTGGTATTTAGAACGGATATAAACAGTGTCGTTATCGCCTATATCGATATCCGTCACATACTCTAATAGATTAACTTCATCACGCACTACATTAATTAACATGTTAGTAGTGAACTGTGTAGTTGTACTAACTTGCCAACTAGTAGCTTCGTGTGTTAATTCACTATTAGGTGGGTCGACGGTTAGTCGTATATTTTTCATTTTAGTTTCTCCTCGTTATTAATTCATATTGATAGCTGTGCTGGTAGTGTTAGTTACTACATCACCTTCAGTTATAGTTACATCTTGTATATTTTGACTCTCTGGGTCTAGTGGAAACCATTCCGATACATTATCCTCACCAACATGGATTTTCACTCTAGCGTATAATTCATCTAAGTCAGCATAATAACCTACTCCATCTATAGGTAGCTTAGGTAACATACTATGCCATTCTTTAATATTGACTTGGTCATTCAGTGATTCATCTATGATAAATTTGAACTCTGAATCCTTAGCTATCTGCCAACTAGTAGCACTATGTAACCCACCAGAACCTACATCAATGTAATCAATAATTTTAATACTAGCCAACGACTATCCTTTATTGTTATATTTTTTATAATAGCTATACTATATCAATAAATTCCTATTATATTTTAATAACTTGATTTTATTGACATCTTAATATAAGGAAATAAACATATGGAAATACTTAGCGTACAACAAACTACTTACGGTAAGTCTCTAGATAGAGTGTATAGTAATGTAGAGAAGAGTTTATTGGAGTATATAACTACTTCTAGCCAGAACTTAAATTATGAATATATTGAACCTAATGGTTGTAAAATAGTCTGTATTTTAGGTATTAATAGCATAGAGCAAGAGTTACCTATGTGGGAACACCCTATACACTTCTTATCTTTAAAGAGAGAGAATGTTATAGCTGTTGACTTAAGAAGATATGTTCGTAAGATATCTGAACAACCAGAGACGATAGATGAAGTGGCTAAGAGTGATGGTGGGTGTAATTTTCTTATGCTACTAACGATATTAATAGCCGACTCTATTAAAGTACAAGGATACAGTAATATCCGTGAAACTATTAAACCTAGTGCCGAAAGCTTTAGTTACATACTACAGAGTCTAATAGCAAGAATAGTAGCTTTAGATGTGAAAGAGAAGTTGAATGTTACTATTATACTAATGCACTATTTCTATATGCTAACATCAGAAGCTGAAGATAAGAGCGAGTTAGTAGAAAGTTTAACATCAAGACTCTTTAACTCTAAGATGGTTATGAATAGTGTAGGTAGGAAGTATATACATAATTTACTACTTAATTTAAATCACGATGCTAACACTATAACTGGTTTAATAGAGAATATCAGACTAGGGTTATCTCCTGATAAAAGAGAGTTGTTAGATAGTAATTCTTTAGTCAATAACCTATCTTCAGTATGGAGTGGTCCTGGGGAAGTTAGTACAATGTTAATAGCTATAGAACAACCATCTGTATGGTTAGGATTAATATACACAGCAGTGTCAGATACATCTTATAAAAGATCGAGGTTAAGTACTATGTTAGCTAACGCACCACGACATTTAAGTACTGAACTTAAGTCATTAACTAAAGTTATAGATAACTATTTAGCTATGGAGGTGAGAGTATGAAATATATAAGATATTTGTTAATATTATTAGGCTGTTTAATAACTTTAATTATAGGTTCAATTTATAGTATATTCGTTATACCTTACCGACATAGAGCTAGGGTGGTGGTGTATGAATATCTTAATAAGTATTGTAAATATAACCCCCTTCTGAATGTATCAACCTATATGGAATATAACCCTAATAGGCTTGGTGAAACTGTGTACATACTTGACTTCATTCGTTACCATTTATATTTCTGGTTCATATGGATATGGCTAGATGATACAGTTACAGTAGATTTCATAAATCCTGAAGATATACTTGATGGTGAGAGTGTAGTGTCAGATAAAGTATTAGACGACATACAACGCTTATCTGCAGTGTGTGAGAAGGGTGTTCTACATGATGAGGAGTACCTTAAAAATCCTAATATCTCTAAGGCTATAGATGATAAAATATCACTATGGACAATATGGGTAGCTATACAGGGTAGTAATAATAACTTTATCAATACATTCTGTTACACTATGGAGCGAGATTCAGTATTCCTAATTAACTTTGGTAGTATTAGATTTGGTTGGGTTTATGAACATACTTATGGTTCTGGACATACATATAAACTAGTTTTTTGGAAATGATATATCTAGTGGGTAACTCCACTAGATATATGTAATGTTAATTTGAAAATATTTGAAACATATATAATAATAGTAGTTAGAGTACGATGTATATAATTAACAAACAAATTACAGGAGTGAACTATGGCTGATGGAAACAATGTAAAGACTGAAATAGATCCAAATGAAGGTGTTACTATGATAGATGGGGATAACTATACTAACGGTGACTTAATGAAATTAACAGAGTATGAGTTATATAAGTTAGTAGTGACGCTATTATTAGCGAGTATAACTGGGGTTAAGATAGTTAATGATAATAAAGATTCTTTATTGAAAATGTGCGCTGCGATTAACCAGAATGACGATATTAGAAATAGATGCAGTGGATGGTTTATAGATGGTAATGGTTGGGTTACAGAGAATGTTCTAACAGGCACTGGTAATGATATGGTATATGCGTTAGGGGAATCTATCAAATCTCCTACTGAAACGAGAGTTAATATAGATTTTTTCCACAAGTACTATAAAGCAGAAAGATATATGAGTTACTTAGAGTATCTATATCCAGAAAAAAGAATTACAGATGATACTGAACAAGTTATCATTGAGGCGACTGATAAAGCCCTAAAAGATGTGGAGAAAGGTACTAAAGAATCGACAGCTTATAAAGTTGGTAAAGTTGCATTAATAGCTCTTACTGCAGGAGCAGCAATCTATGCAGGCATTAAACTATATGACCATTTTGGTGCAGGGGATGATGACGTAGTTATATTAGACGAAACTGATGATGATTTCTTCGGAGATTATTAGATACATACTATAGTGCATAAATGCACTATAGTATATCTATTTTATTTTATTTTTTCATCTACCATATCACTTAACTCTCTAAATGATGGAAACTTAAAAAGTGTTTGTGCGTAGTCAGCAAAGTTAACTTTACCAAATAACAGATTGATATTCTGAGCTTTGAATGTTGGTATATCGTATCCTGCTATATCTATAATCTCTTTAGAGGTTGTATCTATACTAACATTAGCAGCTTGTGTGTTACTAGGATAACCTGATACTTGGTCAGCGTCAGCTACATGTGCTCTTATATTAGTTATTAACTTATCATTCTCTTCTATACATTTTAACCCGTTCTCTTTTATTCTACTTGATGGTAATAGCACTATCCAGTTATCTAACCCGAGTATCTTATCTTTATTAGTTCTAGTTGGTTTAGTGCCTAATACCGAACCTTTCTCTAAGTAGAAGAAATGCATAGCGTCTATAATCCTTTTAGGTCCAGAATTGAATATATCAAAACTTGATATACCTGATAATAGAGGTAGGTTGTTAGATAAGTCTTTAGTCTTCTGGTCTAGTTGTAACATTGATATGTTATCCCATTGGTTATATATAATATATTCTAAGAATTTATTATTTAACATATACTGATGCCACTCTATACCTTGTATACCAGTCGTCTCTTCAGTCTCAAACTTAAGTTTCTGTAACTTAGACCCTAACTCAGCTTTAAGTATATTATCTAGACTATATCCTCCTGGAACTGTCTTACCACCTACTCTGACATAACGATGTGCTGCCATAGCATCTACCCAATAAAAAGTAGCTGGACAGTCTACTACATTCCATCTCTCTTCAGGGTTGACAGGTTTAAACTTACCAGACTCAGTAACTTTCTGTTTCTGTCCTTCTTTATATCTAAAGTATCTTAAATTACGAGGTAAAGATGGGTCTGAGAATACATCTTTAGGTTTAACCCCGTGTTTTTCAAGGGTTTTAACCATGTATGGTAAATCATAATCAATGTTCCATATAGCTATTATATCAGGTCTCCATATATGTGCTTTAGCTAGAACTTCAGTCACTAACTCTAACTCATTATTAAGTATCGCGTACTCAACTTCTATATGACTAGTAATATCGGTTTTAGGTATATGTTTATCAAACATATATTTTAACTCTTTTTTAACATCGATATTAGATTGTTTAATATACTTCTTGTTAATAGCAGTGTATATCTTCTTATCTGTAGATAACGATATAATAGCTATATCACCATCTTCAGTATCGGTCTCTATATCCAATGTAGCTACTTCAAAAGTTGAGGCTGTTATGTCAGGATATCTATCTTGATAAGCTTTCTTCATGATAGCTTTACTATCAACATCACACCCATATAAATAAGGTGAGTCTATAACACCACGCATATTACGAACACCTACATAACGACTATCTAATCTAGCTGCTATATGTGTATGCAGTTGTGATTGTGTAGCTCTATAAACATTAGTATTCTCAAGCAACTCAGACTCTTTTTTTGTTTTATGGTTTCTGAGATGTTCTTTAGTTACCCAGAAAGGTCTTTTAAAATCTTTTATAATTTTTAGATTACTTATAACTGTACCATCAGACATATGCACAGCTTCTTTTACTATATGAGTATCAGGTCTATATCCAGGTATCTCTTTTAGATGGAATATGAATTTAGCTTCCCTACCTTTAATCTTGATTTTATCACCATCTCCACTTATGTTATCTATAAGAGTTTTATAACTTTTATCATTCTTGATATTATACACTTTAATCTTATATGCATCGCATATCTTCAGTACTAATCCCATACCATTCTCTGTATTAACACCCTCCTTATAACTTTCAGCTCCATCATCTGTATAACATATTACAAACCTACTAGGAGTAGCTAAACTTCTCCCTAGTAACTGTAATACTCTAGTATCGTTTAACTGTTGTCCTAGCGTGTCTAACCTATCGTATATAGGATGGTATTTACGAGTTATAGCACTAGTATTCTTAGGTATTATAAATCTTGGAGAGTCAGACCCGTTAAATCGTCTACGAGGTACGAATATTTCCATTCTATCATGTTTAATAGATGCGAATGTCATATCCGTACCATAGTTATACCCGCTTCTTAAAGTATAGCCTAATGAACTTAATTTATTAGCTATTTTTACTACTCTAGATGAGTATTTAGCAGGGATATTATTTATCCCTATTCCAGTATACTTATTATTTTTCATCACTAGTCCCTTAAAGTAGTTTAATATATCCCAGTCTATCTACTAAAAACAGTGATTTTTAAAAATAGTTATTAAGAAGCATTTTTAAGTTTCTTAAGTTCTATATCTTCTATTAATGTCTCAATATTAAGTGGCATGATATCAGCATTGATTCTCGTATGTAAATGCTTGATACGACGAGTAATATTATCGGATTTCATACTATTATTCTCTCTTGCTAATTGTTCGAGTAACTGCTCTATATCTAATCTTAGTTTAGTCTGTTGTTGTTTCTGCCTAACTAACCCAGCACCACCCTCTTCATTAACCATAGCGTTAATAACTGAAGTCAATACTAAGTTCTTACTCATACCATAAAACTTCTTATTCTTAGCCTCAGAAAGAAACCAATAACCTAATAACCAAGCTACAACCATATCATCATTCTCATTCGGACGATGGTCTATTCTACCATTCTTAGTAATAAGCATTGATAGTTGATGTATGAGGGTACTATCGTGCACACCTTCTCCTGTATATTTTATACAAGCATTGAATGCTGTGCCATATAAGTTATCTCTACTAACTCTACCTGAGCCTGATGTAGCATAACCAAACTCTTTTCTATATTTTGTATACACCTGTGTAGAACGACGGTGCATAGGGGTATCTATTATCTCTTTTTGATATACTGGGTTAACATCAGCATCATCAACACACCAGTTGAATAATCTAGCGAATGGGTCAATATCGTTAGCTAATAATATCTTAATCAAGTTATCTATAATCATAACACCACTACTTCGTCTTTCTATAATGACTGTCATGTTAGGAAAACTAATAATAAGTTCTGATAACCACTCTGAGAATGTTATGAGGTTAGTCTCGTTATAAACACCACTTCCTATAACTTCACCAGTTGTGATATCTCTTATAGTCAATGCTATGTCATCGTTACCTATAGCATCTGATGTATCTAGAGACATAAGCATCTTTCTATTATGAAACTTATTATTAACTTCAAACTCTGACCTATACCATCTCGTTATATAACCATATCTTGATATGGTTATATATGGGTCTTTAACTTCTGAGTCTTGTATAATCTTAAAATATTTCTTAGGTATTGGAGATACCTCATTTCCTTCTGCCCATATGTTTAAGAAGTCAGCTGCAGCATTCTCACCTGAAGACATGGCGTCAGCTATCTGTTCTCTTAACCATGCATCAGTATAACCTAACTGTCTATGGTTATATTCGCACAATACTCTTATATTGCCATTAGGAGAGTTCTTCTTAATAGTATTGATTAAATCTTTCTCATTAACACAATCAAATAACTTTTCTGTCATACGGAAAGATTCTTTGTATATATTATAAGCAAACTCACCTGACTCAGATGCTAAATACCCAGCAGTTGTTGTGAATATATTACCATAAGGAGCGTTATTAAGTTTAGCTGCGCTTCTAGCTGCGCCAGATGCTGCTAATAGAGCTGGTAGTGTTATCTGGATATTCTTAATGAATGCGATTTCATCGATATGGTTAATAACATTAGTCATACCACGACCTAAATTAAGAGCTGCTTTAATAGAAGCTTGTGCTACGGCTGTGGTATAAGTATTCCCTAACTGAGATATAGTTATCTTCTCTGTGTTATTACTATCATTCCTAGTACGAAGCTGTAAATACTCTGGTAGTTCACTTATAATATCTTTCAATCTAGTAACATTTTTCACTCTAAGTGCGTCATCTTTAGTTAGTAAGTTAACAGTAGTGTTAAGAGTACCTACATTAAGTAAGTAACACATGAGTACATCAGTAGATATACTCTTTCCAGTCTGTCTAGGTGCTATATTGAGTGTTGTGATATGGTTGAAGAATAACCAATAGAGTGCTATATTAGAACGGTTACCTCTAAACTGTACAGCGTCTACACCAGAGATAGCTGGGGCTTTAGCTATCTCTCGTATATAGTACCATGGGTTCTCTTTACACTCAACAACTATCATAATCTTCTGTTCAGTAGTAAGTTCTTCTGAAAATGGATCAACTCCTTGTAATAGAGGGTTATGTAGCGCTAATAAGAAACTATGGTTTTCAACACCCATCTTCTTATATATTCCTGCTAGTCGAACATAGGAACGATTAGTTGTTTCAGTATCGACAATAGCACCTTTATGTTCGGGTTTAGACCAATCTTCTTTAAATAATATCATGAGTTATTCCTTATTTTTCATTCATTTAAAATTATAAATGTAGAAGGAACAGTATGTGTGAGATAGATAAACTATAAGGAAATATACTTGATTAAAAGAACATTATCATATATAGTACTAAGTGATATCCACCTAGGACATCAACGGAATAAGACCGCTAATATTATTAAGAACTTAAGAGAGTTCTTTAAACAATATAATTCACTTATCAAACGATGCGGGGTTATATTCTTAGCTGGTGATACATTTGATAGATTGTTACTCAATAGTAGTCCAGAGTTAATTAAAAGTACTGAGTGGTTACTAGAGTTAGTTTTATACTGTAAGAAACACTCTATTAAACTTCGTATATTAGAAGGTACACCATCTCATGATTGGGAACAACTCAAGATGTTGACTACTATGATAGAGAAGATGGATGTAGATATAGATTACCAATATATTAACACATTACATATTGAAATTATGCAAGATACAGGTATGAGTATACTCTATGTGCCAGATGAATATAAACCTACAGCTATAGAGACTTATCAAGAAGTTCTTAAGTTACTAGTTGAGAAAGATTTAACTAAAGTAGATATAGCTATTATGCATGGTGCGTTTCACCATCAATTACCTATGGTAGAGTTACCTAGTAGTCATAATGAAGATGACTATCAATCTATAGTGAATGCATACATACACATAGGCCATATACATACTCCTAGTGTATATGGTAGTATACTAGCACAAGGTAGTTTTGATAGATTAACGCATGGTGAAGAGGGTGATAAAGGCGGTGTCTTAGTTACATTATCACCACATGAACAATCTTTTAAGATATTGAAAAATGTGAATGCTTTAGTGTTTAAAACTCTAGATTATAGAGGTTATAAATATAACGAGGTTATAGATAAGTTTCCTATTGATATAACCACCATTCCTAAAGAGAGTCATATTAGATTGTTAGTAGACAGTGACACAGCTCTTGTAAAGGCTGTTAAAGCGTTTAAAACTAAATATATAGACTTTAATATTAAAATTGAAACAAAAGCTCCTAGTGGCTCTACAGAGCTTAATTTAACACATGTTGTAGATGATACCAGTTTTAGTATTACTCCAGATAACATAATTAAATTACTAAAAGACGAGATGAGTAAACATGAATTGACAAGTGATGAATATGAGCTATATGACGAAGAGATGAAGCTTGTACTCGAATATATATAACCATATATTATTGATGTACGAATAATAATAAAGGAGTTAAATTGTATTACATTTATTTATTCATCATTGCGGGTCTATTCACACTAGCTAATATAGCTGAAGCTATGCCAGATTATGGTAAGATGTTAACTACGATACCGTATATCTATGGATAGACGCGTTACTCCTCTAGGAGGGTTATCTATAGGTACAGGGTTAGCGGTAGAGAGTATATTCGAAACAGAACAGTTATTCGATAAGAATAGAGTTATTCCTAATAAGGTAGTTATTAATAATTACACACATCATGTGTATAATATACTATTATTATTTAGGAACTTGAAAAACTCATTTAGTAAAGAGGATTTACAAAAAGTAAAGGATAAAGACCTCTTGAGTCTATTACAAGATGAAATATATTCATTAGTATCTCTCTATGACGATGTACACATTAAGTGTGTGCCAGTTATTTTTAAACCCAACTATGAAAAAATATACAAAGGTTTAAACCAAGGTAAGACTACAGGTGTGACAAAAACATATATCGCTAATGAACTAATGATGCATCAACTTAAGCACTTTAAGTTGGGAGATGTGGCTACTGTTATGAATACATATCAATTACCTTACATTAAAGGTAATGTACTCATAACAACAGGCATGCCTGTGGATTTACTCTCTAAGAATAAGTTAGATTTATTAGAGTCACATACAGGCAAGTTAAAGACTCGTAGAGAGTTTCATACCAAGTTTAATCAACTTGGTAAGAAGTCTAGTTCACACATACCATTTATAGGAGAAACTGTTTACTTCATGGGTGATGGTAATATAGTGTTACCACATAGCCGTGCTACTAAGAAGAAATTCTATAATTTATCGATAGATAAATCTTGGACGAATAGAACGACGGCTGATAAAATAGTCTCGGATATCAGGACTATACCTGAACTCAAGGAGGTGCTAAAAAATTATAAAAGTCTGTTTTAAATGGAATAAAATTAAAAGGAAGATTATGAAAAGATTAAAAGCGGAAATCATCAGATTCATGGCGTTCGACTTAAAGCATACATATACTGAAGAAGATGGTTCATCTGATACAGCTAAGTTAACCTGGAGTAAGAGAAATGGGTATCCTAGAATAACAGTTTGGTTATCTAGTAAAAATAATGGAGAGAAATTAGATTATGGTAAGATTATCATAGCGCCATTCGATATCATAACAGCTCACAATATCCTATCGAGACTTAATGAAGTTATGTTGTCAAAAGAAGATAAAGTTTACAAAATAGGCGCTTACAATAACATCTATGTTGATAATGAAAGAACTGATGAGATTAAATTAGTAGCTACAATCGAAGTTGGTAAACACAGAGGTGTTATGTACTTTAAAGTTATCGAGTCGGGTAAGAAAGTTGTGAAATTTGAAATACTCCCATCAGCATATACTAAATACTACGATAAACAAGGTGATTTAATAACTGATAGAGGTATCCTGAGTGCAATACAGACTAGAGCTTATATTAACAGACTTAGTCTAGCGTTAGGAGAGAAACTCGGTAAGGCTTCTACTCCGACAGACACTATGTAGTTGAAACAGACTTATTTTAACGATATATTATTAATGTGTACTATGTATACCAATAATAACGATAATGAAAGGTGGGTATGATAAATATAGAGTTAATCTATGGTACCAAAGAGATACTGTCGCGTGTAACGCTAGGTGAGGGTAAGTATGAACGCACAATTAAACTTAATGTCGGGCAGTTCATAACAAGAAGGAATAAGGTCCCTGCTAATGAGGGCAAGCAATACATCTTACTTAACAGATACCTTAATTCTAAAGGAGTTGAGTTCCAAGAGAAGTATTTTGAACTTTTAGAAGCTGGTATGGAGCAAATTAAAAGAATAGCTATAAATAACACCCTAAGCTTACCATATAAGAGTATTAATAATATCATAGACTTAATAGATTATGAGGATGTGTTAAAGTTTGTAAAATTAAACATCACTCCTCCTAGCAAACTGGCAGATGTGTTCAATATGCGTATTGAGCAAGATGAAAAAGGTAGTCGTATACAGACATATCTTAAATCCGATTATCTTGAATTAGTAGCTGTCGCATTAGTCTTTAAAGCTACCCTAGGGTTACTAGGGGAGTATGTTACAGCTAATAAAAAAGATATGACTGGGTCTAGGATTGAGTATACTATATATGATGTGTATAGACAAAATAAAATCACCGAAACATCTCCAATGGTTAAGTTAGTAGGATTTATCACGAAGCTAATGGAACAACCATTAGCTTCTAACGCTAGTATGATACATATGTTAGAAGTACAGACATCGGAAGATGAGCTCAAAATGTATCTTCTATCCAAAGTAGTCTTAAACCGTGTAGCTGTATCAACGATAATCGATGATAATGACGATTTAAATATAGTCACTGTTATTTACAATTATATTAATAATAAATTAAAACCTCCTACAGGAGCTAAGTCTATTCGCGAGAAGACTGTGTTATCTGAACCTGGTACTGATAATACTGCTGAGAATAAAGATTCTCAGTTTGAAGCATATAGAGCAAGTACAGATACTACAAATGGAGCTATAATCGAAGTTAACTTTGTAACCGATACAATAGAAAAAGTATTGAATCAATTACCAGAAAAGATGTACCAACAAGTTGATATGAAAGCATTAAAAGATACCTCTAGATTACCTAGGGATTTCCAGAAAGCAAATTTCACACATTTCCAAGTCACTATGTTATCAATTGTATTTAAGAATGTAATAGACCCTAGGAGTATTCCTCAACTTAAAAGAGAGAATATGGTTATACTCATATCTGTCATGTTTGCATACCTTATAGGTATGGGTTATAAACATTTAGCTATATTGAGTGTTTGTTTCATCTATGAAGAAGATGATGAAATCCGTGTAGTGAAATTAACAGGTAATAGAACTCGTATAGACGCACAACTTAAAGATCAGTTGAATGAAGTTTTTCCTTATAAACGCATTAAGAATCTAAAAAATGATAACTCTGATGATATAAATATCGTTGAAGAGTTAATAAATACCCTCTCTAAAGAAGTGTGGAATCTGAAGTGGTTACCTGCAGCAACAGTAAAGAAATATACTGAAGGCCTACTCACAGATGAAGGAGTATATGCCTTACCATTCGATTTGAAACCAAGTTTAGCTAGGTTTATATTAGAACACGAAACTAACAGAGATATATAATAAACAAGGAGTCGTCAAATGTCACAACTACAAGTAATTAGGATGTTCCTAATACCAACTAGAGATAATTATCAAGAGCAGTTTCAGAGGTCGTTCAATATTTCAGCAGATGTATCTACGATTGAAAGATTAAGTAATTTAGCCAACAAACACAGGCGCGGTTCATTACCTATAACAGAGATATCATCAGAATTACCTAACTTAGCTGGGTTATCACCTATGCCATTAGGCGCGGCAGAGATTCCAAATGGTTGGAATACTCAAAGACTAAGATTTCTATTAGAAGTCGAAACACCTATATCTGCGACAGGTACTATAGTTAGTTATATACAGGGGTATAGTGAATACCACGACCCATCGTTAACAGGTGTTATAGACCCAAAGATGTTATTTCATATTAACAGTATAACAGAAGTCATTAAGATGATAGACCCAGTTACCAAACAGTGTGTAATGACTCCACGAAATATGGATACTGTTATTACAGGAGGAAGTGATGAGTTAAATGCGACTACGAGTTATGGTGGGTTTCCAGAGATCAATACTCCAGCAGAAGAATTATATCTCATTAGACCAAAAGACATATATGAAGTCGCTATAGACCTCACAGCGACCATGCATGATACTATCAATGGCGATATGTCTGTATACAACAACGCTGGTCATATAGGAGCAGGTAGTATGCATGCGTCAAATAGATTAAATGCAGATCCTGTTGGTATGATACATAAAACTATTAATGGCCATCTAGATAGCTATAACTCGAATTCATTTGGTAGTAATCATGATGATATTATGAAGAATGCGGCTGGGTTAGCTAGTGAAAGTAACCTTATGTCTAATTCATTTATTTACGCTATACATAGAGCTACTGGTAGTTTCCAACCTACTAGTTTTAATTTAGAGACATTGGACTTTATCTCACCAGGAGTTAGCGACCGTATCACACTGATAGAGAACAGTGCTAATAACGCACATAATATGGGTCTATTAGGTACTAATGATACAGCTAGTACTATGAACCCTACTCCAGAGGTTATGAAAGCTGTAACGATTACCCAAATAATTAATTCAATAATGTTAAATGAGTTGATATCTTCACTAACCGTACATTTCACTAATGCTTCAGGTTCAGGTCTAGAACCTACAGTTATGATAAGTGATATTAAATCATTTATGGGAGATATTGATTTACAAATGCGTGGCAATAAAATCATATCTTCTATCCGTAGTATATTAATACCACAAATATCAGACAGCGGATATACTATGTTTGAAATTAGTTTATCAGCTGATATTCTTGGAGATACTAATATAACTATATCGTTGAACGCCCAACCAGCTGTGCCATTTAGATTCCCTACTTTCGCAGACGCACTTACAGTTCCAGTAGTAGGAAATATAACACAGAGGTCAGCTGTAACAGACGACCTCTGTCATGTCTTCGACGCCGTTACGGATGGCGTAGATTCATCAGCTGATATACAATACTAATTAAAAAAGGAAATGCATGAAATCAAATAACACAGGGGTGGTAGATAACCCCTTAATACAGTTCTTAGAGAAGGTTATTACTAGTATCGATATGGTTACTCAAGATGGTTATATTTTCTCTAAGGGTTTAAAGAGTATAGGTCCACAATTACTATATAAAGATAAACCCTTTGTACTGCCGTTAACCGAACATATTAACTCTTTAATAACTAAACATGGGCAAGGTGCGAAGATTGTAGTTACGAAGATACCATATAACCCTATATCAGAAGATGCCGTTAAAGGTGACTCACTTAGCCTTAAACGCACAAAGAGTGCTATCGAGATGAAACTATCAATGGCTGTTAATATCTTAGGTTTGAGGCTATTGAGAATAGCCGCAGATAAGGAGTTACAAGTAAAGAATACTATGTTAATCAATACCTTCTTGAAAAGTATCAGTGATAATAAAATAAATACTATTAAGAAGATGGTTGATGACACATCAGTTAAGAACTGGTTCAAACTTATTGAGAGTCAAATAGACGATGGTCAATATGTGACTCAATTCTATCTTAAAAAGGGTGGGGAGGCTATCGTAAATGGTATGTCTACTAAATACAATAGACTAGCTAGTTTATCTTTACCTATGCAACCGTTATTAGAGAAAGCTGGTAACGATTCATCTACTATCTTAGGGGTTAAATTACGAGCGAAAGAAATAGTAGTTTATAGAGAACTCATTAAGTTTATGTTACCTTTAAAGTCATTTGGTAGTAATGACGATAAATACCCTGCGTTCATATCACTCATGACAATGTTCTTGAAAACGAGTGAGAGAATCAATACCCTCTTAGATATGACTAAACATGCCGCTATACCTAGCGAAGAGAGTAACGACCCGCGTATAAATATAAAGCATCTTAGTTTAGATGAATTAGATCATCTTAACAGATATACTAGTTACCTAGCGGCGATACCTAGCGAAATAGAGCTAACTAGAAATATAGTAGAACAGAAGCGACAGTCAGATACACTTAACCAACATAAACAAATAGGTGCTTTAGACTTAACTAGGCCTCTGGAACCAAATGCGAACCAACAAGTTAATAGTTATGCAAATACTAAAGATGTAAGTGCGGGAACAGAAATCAGTGTGTTAGATAAAATACTGGGTGAAAGTCCTATACAACAGCCTATGTACAACAATAACACTCCGCAACCTATGATGCCTCCTAATAATGCTATGGGCGGAGGACAACCTATTTATAATAACCCTATCCCGCAGCCTTATAACAGTATGGGTGGAGGACAACCTATTTATAATAACCCAGTACCAACACAGTCTATGATGCCTCCTAATCATGCTATGGGTGGGACGGGACAGCCTATGTATGGTAATCCTATACCACCTGTACATAATCCATATAACGGTATGGGAGGAGGACAGAATATGAACGGTTATAATCCAACAGGAGGTCATGTACCAATGCCATATTATAGACCATAGCAACTAAAATAATAATTATCTATCTAGTCCTATATAGGACTAGATAGGTTATATTGTTATTTTTTAGAAGTAAATAATTTATAGTAGTTTTTGACATTTGGAGATAATATATGGATGTCAGTTATTCGGCCATCATAAGCACTACTGCTAGGGTAACCATTAACTCTTATATGTGGGTATATGATACTGTTATCTATATTGAGAAACTTAAACAGTCCTTCCATGTCAAACTTAAATTTAACAGCTATTACGGGTTCGACACTTATTGTTTGTTCAATATATTTATTTTTCAATACTTCGATAATGTTATTCCATTGGAATAATAACTCTTTATCAAGCTGATAACTTAAATCAATATTATTAGCTATATTATTTGTAGCGGTGCTCATACTTATATTCCTTAATTATAAATGCGTCAAAACAAGGAGCGCACGAGAACTTAATCTCGTGACTCTAAAAAATTAAAAAGTAAACTAATAACCATCTATAAATTGAAATAACAATGGGCAGCAATCCATCGTTACTCAATTTAAATAAAATTAAAAAAAGAAAGGGATAAAAAGAGAGATCAGCGGTTGTGATGTAGATTAATAACAGGTTGCGATTTTGCGAAATCTAATACTCACTATTAGTAAGCTCATTGCGCACGATGCACTTAATCACCTATAAATATTCTAACATTATGGCTTGCATTACATTATGTAGAAATTTATATTTAATTTATTTAGCATCATACAATATATAGTTCTTAAGTAGTTTATAAAAATATTATAAACATATATTATTAAATAGAATACATCACTCTAAGACTTTACTTAGTGTTGTATACTATAAAAACAAGGAGTTTCTAAATGACACAAAAGTTATATGACATACCTGTACAAGGTCCAATATTCAATATAGAAGATGATCTTAAGTTACGAGAAGAGTTAATTTCTATACACGGTATCTCTCCATTCATTCCTGAAGATAGTAGCGCTAGAGGATATATGGTCGGTGCGCATATGCCACAAGCAGTAGTGGTATTAGGTGGTCAAGAGAAGTTAATACAGACTGGTTATGAAACACAGTTAGGGGATAACACATTTAGTGTCAGAATCCCAGAAGACAAAGATGCTAAAGTACTTAAGATAATAACTCGCTATAACAGTATGGAAGCAGGTGGTATAGCAGCAATACCTGAAATCATATTGATAGTTGAATTATTTTCTGATAACCCTACAGTAGAACCTATAATAGATATGATGGTTATACCATATAAACATACTTTAGGTGGGCAGACTAACTTCGGGTTTAAATATATTCGTTCACCTATCCTAGATGAAATAGTTCCAGGTAGTACCATACCAAGAGGTACAGTATTAGCAGATTCACCTGCAGTGACTAAGAATAAAGGTTATAAGTTTGGCATTAATGCAAATGTAGCATTGTTAACTTTACCAGAGACAGCTGAAGATGGTGTGGTGATTTCTAAATCAGCAGCTAAGAAACTATCTTATAACACATATACTACTAGAGTAGTGGAATTTGGAGCACAATCATTCCCACTTAACATCTATGGTGATTCTGAAAACTATAAAGGGTTTCCTGATATAGGAGAAGCGGTATCTGAGGAAGGGGTGTTAATAGCATTAAGAGACTACGCTCCTGAGTTAGCCGCAGCGTTATGCTCTATCAATGATGTGCAAGATTACAATCCTGTATATGATAAGTGTATGTATGTTAACGGTCGTAATAACAATACGCAAGATGCACCTGATAATGGAAAAGTTGTCGATATTAAAATATTCCATAACCCGATATTCAAAAAGTATATGTATTCTAATATTGTACAACCTGACAAATATGTCAAAGGGTTTAAGAAATACTATCGAGATATACTAGATACATATAAAGAACTTGAAAGTAATCACTATATGCTATATCGTAATAACAATATGCAGATAAGTGAACAGTTCCATAGACTGGTAGTAGAAGCTCAAGCTATTCTTAATGAAAATAGTGATACGACCTTTAGTTATCGACATGAATCATTAGATCTATATAGAGCAGAATTTGTTGTTGAATATCTAGTAACTCCTGGTATATCTGCTAAGGTTAGTGACTTACATGGTAGTAAAGGTGTTATAACAGCCGTATGGGATGATGAAGATATGCCGCTAGACCAGAATGGTGTTAGAGCTGATATAGTTATGGATCCATCTAGTGTTGTATCTAGAATGAATGCTGGAAGAGTATATGAGCAGTATTTCAACGGAGCAAGCAGACAAGCTCAGTTAATGGTTAGAGAAGCGTTAGGTGTCTCTAAAGTATACGATAGAGTGACTATGGGTGATATAAATATAGACTCTTATAGTCATACTGAAATCAATATGGCTATGGATATATTGTTGGGTCTATTGAAAATTATAGATACTGAACAATACACAAGTTATCTTAACTTAGATATTGAACAACAAAAAGTTATAGTATATGAGGTACTGACTGAAGAGTTCTATCTATTATATAGAGTTAGTAGTAAACGAGCTCCGTACGAGATAACATCAGCTATAGTTAACAGTCCTTACGCTCCGCTGATATCTAATGTAGAACTAACTGTTAACGGTAAGAAGAAGATGAGTCACTCACCTGTATTTATAGGACCACTATACACTATATTGTTATCTAAAACTGCAGATAACTTTTTATCTACAAGTAGTTCTAAAACTAATCACTATGGGTTACCTATAGGGGTTAGTAACTCGAATAAACATAGATTCCCTTATAGAAACTCACCAGTTAAGATACTATCAGAAACCGAGGTCAGACTCATCGCTGCTTATGGCGGCCGTTATCCATTAGCAGAGATTAAAGATAGGGCTAATAGTATTAAATCTCAGGATGCTATATATAGGAACATACTTGAAGCTACACAACCAACGAATATGTATAGTGTGATTGACAGGAAAGTTAACCCTTATGGTGATGATATAGCTATGAGGTTAGTTGATAACATATTCAATGTAGGTGGGTTATCTATAAACTATGTCAAAGACAAATAACTAGTCACAAGCCTTATGGTGTATGTGAACGATGTTATAATATTAAAAGGAATATCAAGATGAGTAAAATATTAATCATATGTGAATCACATGCTAAGGCTAAGACGATATCTTCGTTCTTAGGTAATGAATATATAGTTAAAGCAAGTTTTGGACATATATCAGACTTACCTAAGAAGAACTTAGGTTTTGACCCAGATAATAATTTTAAACCCAAGTTTAGTGTTACTAATGACAAGATTAAAACAGTTAAAGAGTTAATATCTCTAATAAAGCGAGGTACAGAAGTTTATCTAGCAACTGATGAAGATAGAGAAGGGGAAGCTATAGCACACCACCTCATTCAGGTACTCAAACTTCAAAAAGCTAACTATAAGAGAATAGTGTTTCATGAGATAACGAAAACAGCTATACTGAAAGCGATAGCTAACCCTATTGAACTTAATGAACATTTAGTCGATGCTGCTATAACACGCAGGTTGTTAGATAGAACAATAGGGTATAAGTTATCTCCTGTTCTATGGAAGAAGATTAAGTATGGTTTGAGTGCAGGTAGAACACAAAGTGTAGCAGTTCGTATATTAGCCGACAGAGAGAAGTTAATTAGAGAGTTTATACCAGAAGCGTATTTCAATATAGACTTACGAGTTAATACTACTCCCTCTTTTAAAGCTCGGTTAGTTAACAAAGATAAACGACGCGTAACTAATATAGAAGAAGTTAATAAGATAGTTTCTGACTGTAAAGAATTTGTATTGACCTCTACTAACCAAGTTAACTACCGACAACCCCCTCCTCCATTCATAACCTCAACTTTACAACAAGTTAGTAGTAGTAAGTTACACTTATCAGCTAAACAAACTATGATGATAGCTCAGCGGCTATATGAGGGAGGGATTAAAGTACCTGACCATAAAGGTGGGTTAATAACATACATGCGTACTGATAGCGTTACTTTGTCACAGTTTGCGTTAGATAGTATAAAAAGAACTATATCTAACCTATATGGAGATGAGTATGTTATAGATAAACCTAGACTGTATAAAAATAAAGTTAAAGGTGCGCAAGAAGCACATGAGGCTATCAGACCTACCGATATGAGTATAACACCAGAAGTTATTAAATCATATGTTGATGATAAAACATATAAGTTATATAAAATCATATGGTCTAGAACTATGGCTACCCAAATGACAGCTGCTAAGAGGTCTGTAACGAAATATAATATATTAGGAGGGGGTAAGTATACTTTTACAGCTAAAGGGGTTAGAATCTTATTTGATGGCTTTTTAAGGGTATATAATACTGAAGATGATAATCAGTTACTACCTCATGTGGAAGATGGAGTTATAACGCATAGTACTACTATAGAACATACAGCAACTGCTACTAAACCGCCAGCTCGTTATAAAGAAGCATCTCTGATACAGTTCTTAGAGTCAGAAGGTATAGGTAGACCAGCTACATATGCTTCGACTATATCAACTATTATAGATAGAGGTTATGTAGAGAAGTTAAAAGATAGAAGTTTAGCGACAACCACTACAGGTGAAACTGTAAACCAATACTTAGTTACTAACTTCCCAGATATTGTAGATGTACATTTTACCTCTAACTTAGAGTTACTACTAGATAAGATTGCTCATAAACAATTAACTGGAGTAGAAGTACTTAGAGAGTTCTACGATAAACTTATGCTAGATATTAACGATAATCAAGATATTAAAGTATCGTTTACTGATAAGTTATTAGGAGTCACACCTAACAACGAACCTATCTATCTTAAGACTAATCTCAATGGTAACTATCTACAGTTAGGTGATAAAGTAGAGGGTGTTAAAAACAGAACTGCTAGTATACCAAAAGATACTATAGATATAAGTGTAGTAGAAGCTATTAAGTTGTTATCCCTCCCTAAAGTATTAGGTAAGATAAACAACATGGATATAATAGCTAAACAAGGTAAGTTCGGTCCGTATCTACAAGTTGGTAAATCATTCTACACTGTTAAAGATGACGATATATACACTATAGAGTATGATAGAGCGGTAGAGATTATCAAGAACATACAACAAGAGAAAGAGAAAGCTATATGGTGGAGTAATAGTACTAAAACTCTACAAGTTATAGATGGTAAGTATGGACTATACTTAAGTGATTCCAGAACTAAGAAACGACAGAATTATAAAATTAAAGGATATAATTCTAAATCTAAAGAGGATATGAAAAATCTTAAAGTAGAAGATATTTTAAAGTATGTCAAAGTTAAAAAGAACAGAAAACGAACATGATATAACACCACTGTACCTACTATGGTACAGTGTGTGTTTTTATCTTTTTTATACTTAATTAGCTCTTATAAGACTCAACATCTATCAGATGACTTCTTCATCGAATATTCATACTTTATGCCTTGTAGGGGGTGTGAGACACCTTATAAGGTGTACTATGTGAAATGGATAAAAGATACACATATATTATAAGTATAGTGATACAGCAATATCACATACACTATAACAAGAGGATACAACATGGACCGCTTCAACAACCAAGAAGAGCAAGCTAGATGGCGTGATAACGCTCGAGCGTACTACTACGATAAGTTCTACCAAGGTAACGATGCAGGACACGGACTACAACATGTAGATCAAGTATATCAAGGTATGTTAGAGCTCAAGGCTCGTAGAGGTAGTTACTATCTAGATGATGACATCATATTCATGTGTGCATATACACATGATCTATTCACTCGAGAACATCGTAAGTTACATCATATACGAGCTCGAGACTATGTACTAGCTAACGATGATCCATATCTTAAGAAGTTCACAGATGCAGAGAGAGTTATCATAGGAGAAGCTGTATCTGAACATAGGTCATCTGGTCCAGTCGGAGAACATGGGTTGATAACATCACATGAGTATTCACTACTGTTAAGAGTAGCTGATAACGGCAAGCCCTGTCTCAAGAGTATAGTTACAAGAATGTATGCTACTAACCTATCGATCAGCATGACAGAACAAGAGAGTCTAGAGTATATCATCAACCATCTTCATGAGAAGTTCGGTCCTCAAGGATATATCCGTAATGACCATGCCTGGGTAGCTACATATCAGCAAGAGTTAATAGAGTATGATAAGTTATTCACCCATAACAACTTACATCATCTTGTGTTAGAGTATATGGTGAATAGTGTCAACGAGAACAGCCAACATGACTCTTAGTAGTAGGGGGAAGACCCCTTGGCAACAGAACCTACAACAGCACTGTCATGAACTATATATGAATACACGACCCGTATATGTTATAACCCATATAACATATGTACTAGATAACATGCTACAGCAGTGTCAGGAGTCACAACTTACTATAACAGATACTGAACATCGTATACTGCGTATATGTGCTTGTTGTTACCTCTTACAGCCTATAGAGCAGCATACCAACCATCTAACTAGACTCCGTCTTAGTAACAACTTAACCTCAGATGAGTTAGAGCAGGTTATGACTACTATAACATCATACCAGCAAGAACGCCCTGACAACCTCTATGCTAAGTTATTACAACAAGCTACAGATAACTTAGTAACTATATAACATACCCTATATCTAACTCTAAGAAGGAACTTACCATGTCAGTAACAAGTCAGGCTCATAGGTGTTGGTATACAACAGACCAAGTTAACGATACTGTAGTAAGAGAGTACCTTAAAGAGGTAACTAGTTCTACATCTACTCATCGACCATATTTCATACTATGTGGTGAAGATGCATCATCTTGTAATTTAGTAGATATCATACCTCCAGAACATATGAGTACTTTTCAAAATATCATAGCAGATGACTATGCAGATAACATCAGCACTATAGAGATAGTAACTAACTTACAACAGCTCAACACTATCATCAACCAGCAACTATCGTCAAATCGCTACTGTAGTATATACATACAGAACCTAACTACCTTATCAGCATCTAGCAACACAGAACAGTGTCTAACTACTATAGTTAACCAGCATAGTGATACTGTACATATAACAGACCTCACTACCATTAACCTATAGCAACATACATATAGGCTACTACCTGTAAGGTAGTAGCCTATACTGTATTGACTTAACTAACAACATTCACGACAACCGTTATCATATAGTAGTTCAGCTATCATAACACTATAGCACACTACATGCTATAATATTCTTATCTTATTTTCTTTTTTATCCTAACAGATGACAACCATACCTACTCTCTATACTAACAAGGTATCTACATACACTAACTAACACTCTTCTATGTGTCATTCTGATACCATTCTGTATATACTCATTCTACTCATTTCAACTACTCATTTAGGTACTCTATTCATACATCATTTCTACTCTATTTAACACTCATTTCTGTCTATTCTTCTATTTTCTACCCCCCTTCAGTAACTAGTAAGGGGCTCCGCCCCTTACTAGCAACCCCCCGTATCTATATATTCTTGCTTATATGCTAGCCATATACTATGCCCACGAAAACAGCCAAAACAGTTGCACCCCTCCTGGGTTGCAGCCCAGGTCTTCGTTTACCGCATCTAGACGTAATTATGTGATTTCTAATTACGAATTAATACATTGTCATATAATACATATTATAATTGAAATATTTATTTTTTATATAAAATATATCAAAGTCTACTATCACTACTCAGAATGCTTATTATAGCTATTGTAACATGATTATTAATCCCAATTTATAATACACATATATTATAAAATTGTATACAGAGCATACTGTATGAGTACATACTCACATTATGGCTATTATGTATACTAACCTATCTCATATTTCGATTAACCGAATAAACACTTTAAGGAGTTTCCAAATGCAACAAGAACATATGTTGGACACAGATTACCAAGTAAGATTTTACCTAAGACCTATTGACGGAAAGAATGCTCCATTCTTATTTATTAAATTCCCAGTTAAACAGACTTCTGATATCGGTACACAGTTTAGTACACATATCGATATTAGTCTTAATGATAAATTGATGATTGATGATGATTCGACTAAAGTAATTCATATCACTCCATACGAACCAGGTGATGTTAGTTCTATAACATGTGCTATAAGTAATATAGTCAATAGTTGGAATGAGTATGTCTCAAAAGTATCAATACCACCTTACGCACCATTTCAACCAGACCTTGTTATGCATAATACTAACCCACATACGACAGTTAATGCGACACCAGGTGTAGTATCAGCAGAATGGTTGTTTAACAACATCAAGACCATAGTTGGGGATGTGTCTCAAAATAGTAAATCTCCATCTAGTGAAGATAGTGTTCCTGTATCAGATGGCGTAGTTATGAAAATTATAGCTATACCTAATCCCTTAGAAGGTAGTGGTGGTATGAAGCTGGCATTGCGGGTTACTGATAATGACAATAGCGAGTTCATGTTAACAATCCCATTTGAGACACCAATCAAGACGATGGAGCACATGCAAAATCACTTAAAATTGATACCAAACGAAGCATGTGATGAAACTCTCCCACAAGCTAAAGTGAATGATGTTATCACTGTAACCCCAACAGGGGTCTTGAGTTATCAAGATTTATGTCAACTTATCAGATGTTGGAATTACCAAAATTGGGGTGATCAGAATGCTACAGCGTTAGGGTTTAGAAACTTGTTAACTAAGATATTAGCAGATAAAACAGTAACTACTAATGACGCAGTAGCTAGTATTAGCGATTCTTATATCTCAACATCTTCTGGGCGAATTATCAAAGTAGTTGGTTTCTTATCAACCAGAAAGGTAATCGATGATTTACCTAAAGATGCAGTGATAGCGTGTCAATATGACCCAGATATGAGTGCGAGTGATAAACCTACACCACCAATAGAGAATACACCATCTAATGATCGCTCTACAGTACCGTTTAGTAGAATTGATATTCCAATTCGTAGACTTAATATTCCAAAATTTAGTAAAGATGAAATGAAAGATACTGAAGTAACTCAACCTGAAGCTAAAGAACCATTGAGAGGTTTTAAAGTCCCTATAGATGTAACTCTTATGACTGACAATTTTATCATGCACGCAGGTGGACCTAATGGTGAGATCATTTTTAATTGGGTAGAAGACCAGAAGTCTCCTGGTGTGTATGTTAAAGCGTGGAGCGAGTTTATGACTCCGAAAGAGTTTGCTGAACTATATAGTGTATGTGTGAGCGGGGTGTTGTGTACAATGCAAAATAGACAAGCCGCTACGATGCCTATAGCAGAAGTTATAGGGATACACCTAGGGTTAGTTATATCAGACTTGACGCGTAGACAACAGAGTCATGTACACACTACTCCTCAGATACACAAGTTAGTATCGAGACATATCCCTACAGGTGAAACTATTGTGAAATCTATAGCTACTTCAAAACGACAAGATAGATGTAGTATCTTAGTACCGTATGTTAGAAAGGAGTCTAATGGGCTTAAAAGTAAGTCTACATACATCACTCTTACATTCATGGTATCTTTCCCGAAACCTACTGTAGAACAAGAGGTGGTTACAAATGTTGCTATGCCTAATATCAAGAATAAAGTGATTATCAGCAACTGTGGTAATAACAATAACTATAATGGAATGTTCTTATTCCATATCAGATTTGGTATATATCTACAGCATTTACAAATCTCTAGAGACGCTATATATAGAGAGATAATGAGTGGTTCGTGTTACACAAAAGCTATAACAACGGTAGTTAATAGACAACTAGCTAATCTGGATAACTGTGAGGCAGTATCAGCTGCTTTGAAGACCGAGGGTGTTAATATCATTATCAGTGCAGTAGCGGTCTACTTACTTTCATTTCAAGAGTATAGAACTGCAGAGACAGAAATCAATGATGTATTCTGTACATACCATAGAGGCGTTAGTAAAACTATCAATTCAACATATTGTAATAACACCGAAGTTCCTAAGTTCACAATCTCAACGCATGAAGAGAATTATGGAGTAGAGGTTACTAAAGGCTTTGTATTTCAGCAGAATCGTCTTGCAGAGGAGGAAGACAACTTTCCATATCCAGATACCTCAGTTGACACAGTTATTCTAGCCGAGTACGATGCAAAAGGTTTAACGATTTGGGTTAATGGTATTGAGCTCATAACTATCGATGCTAACTCTGAGGACGTAGTTAAGTTTAAATCTATCAAGTGTTCAAGATTAGATTATTATGACATGACACATCAATGGACAAATTCAGTAGTAGGAGCATCGCTTATGGAGTATATTATTAAGTCTAATAACGATAGCGTTAACTTTACTTCTCATACACTGAACTTGGTATCAATAGTCGTTATGGCGTATCTGAGTAAGTTCACTAGAGAGAATCCTATAACAGGTGATATAATCAACACAGTGCGCACTAATCTACATTCGAGATATACTAAACCTACTGTGTCGAGAATGGAATCTAGATTAAGTAGCACTGCAGTAGAGACTCAGTTCTATCTACAGCTTGGTGACGAAATATTAAGATTGAAAGTAGATGGAGTTTTCTAGAATAAAATACACTACCATAGCTATTATGCTATGGTAGTATTTGTATATATTTTTTATTGTATTTTGCTATGTAGAAATGAGGTTATATATATATATATATATATAACCTGTTTTTTGACTGTATCAAATTTAAATGTAATACATAATTTGATTTCGAGATTTTTTAAACCTATATTATAAACATGATATTAAGCAAAGGATTATCATGCTATTAGACAATTACCGCACATATAAGCGGTTACCCGAATTTATCAAGAGTGAGATACTCATTATATTATCGCAGATTATGGTTTACACAATCGTAGGTTTTGCAGTTACAAAGGTTAAGGGTTTAGCATTAACGCTAACGGTTATAGCTACTATAGCTACACTGAGTCAGATAGTTAGTTTAGGTAGTCATCTTATCAAAGATATTAAGACTGAGCATAAGTACCTCATTATGATGATTTTAAGTGTGGTTATGATTACCGTACTGTTCTCTTATAGCCAACTACCTGCCGTATGGTGGGTTGTGACATTTACAGTGGTTAGTGCTATCGAAGGGATTTTTGTTGACAGTTTCTTTATAGACTATGACTCTGTGTTGAAAGAGATATGTGACAGTGTCATGTTTAAAGATATCCAGTATCTAGAGAGATTCGCGTTTACTATATGTGGTTTACTAAGTGGTGCATTGGGTATATGGTTAAGTAGTCTCTATACTATAGAAATTGTATTGTATATAGCAGCTGTAGGTAATACCCTATCCGTGGTTTTTATATATGGTCAATACAGAAAGTTCTATAAGGGATTAGTTACTCAACGCCATAAAGACGAAAAGCGAGTTGTAGGTAAAATGCTTATGTCATTTGATACTTATAAGACGAATAAACTTAATGAAAATAAAGTAGATAAATAACGCAATAGCACTAGTCTGATACATCAGACTAGTGGTTATAGAAGGAATATAGAATGAGTGAAAGAACCGAAGTGTTCGTTGATACTACAGATATCAATTTAAGGGTGAGTGGTGATGGGTGCCTGATTGAGATTTGGTACCAAGAGTACTGCGTACAAGACTTGTCTATGGTTGAGAGTCATAGAGAGGCGATAGGTGATGGAGTATGTAATGAATTGAAAGTTATAGTAAAATTCCTTAACGATACTATTCTAAAGTATACTAAAACAAATTTACCATTAGACGGTATTGCTGTTCTATCTCATAATAGTTTACAAATATTCTGTAAAATTAAATTATTAACAACCTTAACTATGCGTAACCATTCTATCGATACTACGGAACAACTCATGTGTCTATCTGGAATGCTGCAACGCGATATTAGAGAGTTACACGAATACAGTTATCGATTTATACAGTTGTATATATGTAGTGCTAAGCGAGGTGAACGGAAGAAGTTTCCTAATATAAAAACTAGTGTATTCGATAATTTCAAACTCAATCCAACTGAAGAGAATTACAATACCTTATTCAACTTATTAAGTAAAGATGACTTAGCGAAGATAAGTGGTGTCATGTAGGAGTTAAACCTACATGACTATTATTATTTTTTTACGATACACAGAACTTTTTACACATATATTATTAATAAGAAGCTGTAGTCTATATAAGATTTATAAACTCACAGTTTGTAATGAATAGATAAAATATAATAGGAGTTAACATGACAAAAACAGTTGAAGCGGTACCAATATCAGCTCTTAATATCCCACCACAGGAATTGATAGATAAGTTACATAGTTCACTCTACATACAGTTTGAAGATGGCGCAGTAGTTCAGTTGAATAGCGCCGAGATTAAAATATCGCGACTCCTCTACAGTGTCATATGGGATAACCCAGAAGTAGCACATGTTCCTATAGTATCTAAGTATGCCATAATACACTTCTATTCTGAAGGAGTGTTCACAGCTAAGACTATGAATAGTGTATTTGAAAAAATATTAGAAGATATAGTTGCTATAGTAGTTAAACCAGCGATGTGTAGAGATGTGTTAAATAGTGTATATCTATCTATGCAAGTTGCTATGAATTCGATATATAACAATATAGTACAAGATAATATACAATATGCAGAATCTATCAATATCCTTGATTTCTTAGAAATACAACTTAAACCGAAACTCTTAGATGCTATTAAGAGTGTAGTTGAGAACCCGACTGTGAACCAAGTTAATAATACATATGATGTCCTAGATACAGTTATGGCTGAAATGCCTAATAATGTATTAGCTAAGGCTTATATGGCCGGAGTCTTAAATCTCAATCAAGTTAAACAGATGTTAGCGTCGAGAGGATATGTGACAGAGATCAAAGGACAGATATTTAAGAAGCCCATAGCGAGTAGTTTTGTCTTAGGCTTACGAGATGTCTATTCTTTCGCTATCGAGTCTAGAGCAGGCGCTAAGGCACTATATATGGCTACAGATGCTATACGGTCATCAGAATACCTATCACGAGAGTTACAGTTAGTCACGATGGTAGTAGAAAAGTTAGTGGATGGTGATTGTGGTAGTAAAGATTACACATCATGGTTTGTTAGACCAAGTTCGATGACAGGTAAATCAGATTTGGTTAATCTAGTAGGTAAGTACTACCTCAATGAGGATACGAATCAAGAAGAGGCTATTACTGAACAACACGTACATTTAGAGGGTAAGACTATCAAGTTAAGAACTGCCCTCAATTGTAAACTAGCTGATAAGACCGCTATATGTACACAGTGTTTTGGTGAACTATCTTATGGAGTACCACAACATAGTGGAATAGGTCATTATGCCGCTACCGAGATAACTAGAGTATTAACTCAGTCGATTCTGTCTACTAAACATCTAACTTCATCAGCTACAGCAGCTACTATCTCATTAACTTTAGATGCAGCTAAGTTCTTCAATATTAAGAAGAATGGATATGCTTTCAAATCTAAAGTACTCACTAAGGCTAAATGTAACTATAAATTACTTATACAACAGACTGAAGCTTTTGGGTTAAAAGAGCTTGCGAAACCTACAATAGACAAAATAAACCCTAACAGGGTATCCAGGATAGAGTCTGTGTCAATCTTAATAACTAAGCCTAATACTCCAGCTCAATGGATTCCTATATCTATTAAAGATGGTCAACGATATGGCTGTTTCACAACTCCGTTCTTACAATACATTCTAGATGGAGAGAAAGGTAGATTAGAACTAGATGATAATGGTAGATATGTGATAGATCTCACTGGATGGACAACTACTATACCTATCATATCTATGCCAGAGGTAGAATACTCTTACTTAGAATTAGTTAAGAGTACGAAAGCGATGTATAAAAACTCAGATACTAACAGAGAGACACCAGAAGCTTTACTGCAGAAGACATTTGATTTAGTTAACTCTAGGCTCAATATTAACTCAGCTCTTCTAGAGGTATTAGCGTATGCGTTCTCAGTAGTTTCTATTGAGGATAATGATTACAGCTTAGGTCGACATCTCCCAGATGGCACAACACCTCAAGTTAGTCGTATTAAAGATATCACTACAGGACGTAGTCTCGCTGGGGCTTATGGATGGGAAGAAGTTTTAACTACTATCAAGTCTCCTCTATCATTCAGAAAAAATACTAGTGGACACCCATTAGATGTACTGATAGATCCCACTAATGTACTATTAGGGTATGGTTTACACCCTGCTTATAATACTCCAACTAAAACTGGAGGTGGTACTAAGTAAATAAAGGTAATGTTACGATGGATTATAGAAATAGAAATCAAGGTAGAACCCTGATAACGATAACATTATTTGCTAACTATTTTACAGTAACAACTAATGTTAAATCACCGAGAATACAGGAATTATTAGGAGATGTTTGTAAACATCTAACAATGTATACCACGATGTTTGACCGCCGTAGTAAAAGAACGATTAAACAGAAAGATAAATCGTATTATACATATATAAAGTATAAAAGAGAGTACAGATTTCCAAGTACTATATTTAGAGATTTTATATCGGAATTAGGTACTATAGGTATCACTAGAGATAGACTTAAGTTTAGAAGACAAATGAACTATCGCCTAGAGCAAGAAACTAATTTAAAGTTCAACACTAAATACATATTGAGAGACTATCAAAAGAAGTACACAGAGTTACTAACTGATGACGACCAACCAAGTACACAACTAGTTGATTTACAAACAGGTTACGGTAAAGCTAGTTGTATGGATTCATTATTACTAACTCCTAACGGTTGGATCGAGATGAGAGATGTACAAGTCGGAACTATATTATACACACCAGATGGAGACACTACTGAGGTGATAGAGGTCTTTCCTCAAGGTGTGTTAGAGTTATATAGGTTAACTTTTGCTGATGGCAGGACTCATGATTGTTGTAGTGAACATCTATGGAGTATCTCAACAGAAGAACACGGTATGTCGGTTAGATCTACACATGATATAGGAATTATGTTACAGTGTGGTATAGTTCCATATATAGACTTACCAAATCCTCCTAAGACAGACTTTGTTAAGTTAGAGATGGACCCATACCTATTAGGGTATCTTATGGGTTCAGTTCAAGATGTAAAGACTAAGAATCTACATGATATTATTCATTTAGATAAGATAATGAAGATTAGTAAGTGGTTATACAAGAGTATTCTACTAATTGATGGTAATAACCAGTTTAAAACTTATTATAACAAACTAGATGTGAGTTACGATAATGTGTTCAGTGAGTTAAATAATCCTGTTAGTGAGGATGATAGATCGGAACATATACCGATATCGTACATGCGCTCTTCGAAAGAACAAAAGTATCAACTATTGAGTGGGTTATTCATCAGTGGTGGTCGTATAGATAAAGATGGTATAATTACATACGGGACTCAAAGTATGACTTTGTGTGATGATGTTGTAGAGTTAGTGAGGTCTTTAGGTGGTATGGCTATGGTTAAGCAACCTATGTATAAGAGACGCTTAAAACATAAACCAGAATACGACTACTTGTTAATAGTTTACCTACCAGAACCATTGAGTTGTAGAGATAGTTTATCTAAGCAAAAGTTAATGCAAACTGAAGAAACTATAGAATCTACAAAACTTAAGCTCTGTATTAAAAAGATCGAACCTATAGGTTTGAAACCTGCGCAATGTATCTCTATAGACTCTCCAAATAAACTCTATGTCACAGGAGATTATGTTGTTACCCACAACACAGTTATAGCCATGAATGCAGTTGTAAAACTACAGTATAAATTAGCTATAATAGTTCTTCCTAAATATATAGATAAGTGGGTGAGTGATGTTAAAGATACGACTAATATAGTAGATGAAGAGATATGCGTTATTCGTGGGTCAGCATCTCTGATAGACCTTATGGTTAATGGCAGTAGTAACTATAAGATTATTATATTTAGTCTTAGAACTATAACTAACTATATCAAAGAGTATGAAACTGGTCGTATTGAAGAATTTAAGTATCCTATACAACCAGAAGAACTCATGTCTAAGTTACATATCGGTATAATACTTAATGATGAATCACATCAAGAGTACCATGCTCTATATAAGGCTAGTTTATATTTTGATGTTAAGAAGTTCATAGGGTTATCAGCTACACTCATATCTGACCAAGAAGATATAACTCGTATGCATAATTTACTATTCCCTACAAGTTGTAGGATTAGTGGGTTGGCTAAGTATAATAGGTACATATATGTACATGCTGTAGAGTACACTATGACAGACGTAGATACTATTAAACATGCTAGGGCGAGAGGGTACAGTCATACCTTATTCGAACAATCTATCATGTCTAACCCGTTACTCTGTTCGGATTATGTAGATATGATAATGTGGTATGTTAAAAAAGCATATATATCACAAAGGATGAAAGGTGATAGATTATTGATATTCGCCGCTACTGTAGATATGTGTACTCTTCTACAACAAACTATCAAAAAGTTGTATCTTGACTTAGATGTTCGTAGGTATGTTGAAGATGATGATTATGTTAACCTTAAAGCTGATATATGTGTTACAACAGTACTGAGCGCGGGTACAGCTGTTGATATACCTAACTTAATAGCTTGTATACAAACTATCTCGATAGGTAGTGTACAAGCTAACTTGCAAGCTGTGGGTAGGTTAAGGAATATACCTAACAGAAAAGTGAGATATTATTATGTTTACTGTAATGGATTAGAGAAGCAGTATAAGTTACACCGACAGAGAGTTGCGGCTATCGCTAAAGTTATTAAACAATACACGAAAGAAGAATATCATAAGGTATTAAATAATTAACAAAGGGTGAATATGTTAGAATGTTTTGGCACTGTTTTCGATAAGAGTACACGCATCTACCATTACTTTATAGTTGATGGGACTAAGTTTGGGGTGTTAACTACCCCTATTCGTTATGAAGGTGGGTTAATATGTAGGGTAACTAAATTACTAAATGATGTAGAGTGGTTAGCTGTTAATAAACTAATAGAGAGGTATGTAGCTATTGAGTCAACTAGACTTAGAGATATTAGGACTGGGTTAGATATAATAATATCTGATGAGAATAACTTCTTATTCACTAACTTAACTCCTACACGAGAAGGAGTGTATACTATAAACTATGGTAATAGTAATTATCTAGATAGAGATACTGTTAACATACCAGTCCATACTCCAATTATTTCGTATAATGGTTATAAACATATTTTACAAATATACTCGATGAAATTAAAGTATTGTGTCGTATCGACATAGCTAGGTCAGAGACCTAGCTATGTTATACTTAGATGATTATCATTATTTTTTAGTCTTAATGGCGTGAATGTATGGTAATATATGCATACGGAGGAAGTTATGATACAAACTATCGACCAGATAAAGAAAATGCGTAAGGAACTAATAGAAATTAGTAGAGCCGATAATACAGACGATACGCTAAAGTTGATAGAGATGAGAGAGAGTATAGACCCGAAGCTATTTGAAACTATGCTCTTAGAGCATATGGGTAATCGTACTAGAGTGTATGGTATTAAATCTATGCATTTGAAGAATGGATTAATGATGCTGGAGGCACAGTTAGAAATGGCGTATAAACTACGAGATTTAATAGCTACGATCGAGCAGCTTAAAAAGGGTAAATATAGCATATTTAGACCTCGTAATATATTTCTACTGTTACTCTTTTTCGCTATATTCTTATCATATCTAGTATTGATGTTCGATAAGTACCCTGAAACACTAGATGGGGTATTAGCTATTTTTAGGATAGTTTTTTAATAATAAAGGAGTTATGATGGGTCAAAGACTGAATATTCTAGCAAGTCTAACTGACAAGTTTTTAGGTAAAATATTACCTTTACAGAATAAAAACGATGTTAACTTACATCAAGATGCACCACCACCTCGCTCTCGTGAAGATATGGTGGGAGATATCGACTACACAGCTTACCCAGATGTAGCGATTACTAACCCTACTGGTAAGAGAAAGTTATTTATATTAGACGATATACCAGAGACACAAATTCTGTACGCTTCGGATTTCGATATTATCGAGAAGAAGCATAATAAAAATATAAGAAAAGATTTTAAAATCGTTAAAGCGTTAGGACGCACAGCAGGGTTTACAGCGCATAAGTATCTAGTTATAGAAGACCATGCTAAAATAGATTTTGCTATGCTTGACCTAACTCTAGGATATGTTATCCCAGTTGGGGAAGGCGAGTTCATCGAGTTCGATGGTATTGATGTAGCTATAGATATTCTCGAGAAGAATCCAGATGCTAAAATCATCTTTCTAACGGCACATACTATAGATATTAAGAACTCAGCTGTTGTTCCAGTTATTAAGATGTATTCTGAAAAGTATTTTGAGTATACAGGATTAGATTTATTAAAACAATGCGTACCTAAAGATGGAGATAGAGTATCTGCGGTTATAGAGTTACTCTATAGTGAAAAATGAGTCAAAGAGATTCACATGATGACATCGTACGATATAGTGTGAATACGGTATTTAATAAAAAAGTCATAACAAAATATGTTGTGACGCTACTAGCCTTACTTACGCTACTACTTCTAGTTGGTACTTACATACTAGCTAGTGTGTTCAATACAGTAGTCGATGATTATAAGAATAGACTACAGACTATTAATAACACGGAAGGGTTAGATGTTACTTTAATGTGTAATGTTATTAGGTGTAAACAGGTCTATTTTAACACCAAAACAACTACAACTGATATAGGTCATGTTATTAGAGAATACCAAGTATTAACTAATGTCAATGGTGTATTAGAGAGTACTGCTGTTACTAAATTTAGAAAACCTAGATGGTTAGAATCAGTCACTAGAGATTTTTTAACAGTACTACCGTTTCAGAACCATGTGTTCTATGTAAACGATCTAATGTACCTGTCCAGTATATTAACAGTTATCATGGTTTCAGGTTGTATCATTGTTGTTATTTTAACAGTCTTTTTTATCTATAACACTATATCTGAACATAGGGCTAAGGTTATAGAGCACAAGATGTTGACGATAAGCATGACTACAGCGCTGCAGTCGAGCTTAACCGAGTCTATTAAGCATGAATTAACAACCCCGTTAATCATTATAACTACCATAGTAGACAACCTTTATGCTAAGTTATATCCTAAATATGTTGGTATGAATGGTAAATGTGTGTTCCCTGAACCAGACGACACTGTTTGTGATGATGATATACCATTAGGTGGTCGTGATGTTGATATCGTCGCTAGAGGGTATTATAAAGAGTTAACTTTAACCGTTGAAAGGATATCTAATGTATTAGATTTAATAGCTGGGGCTAAAGCTATTAAGTACAATAACGGAACAGTGAGTCTATATGAAATCATTAAGAATATAATAGACTCTAGTAACAGTCATTCTGTTAATAAGATTGCTGTTACATATGAGAATGTAGACTTATTGAAACGCTATGCTACTGGTGACGGGATAAGTAATGGAGATTTACTTAATTCATTAGCTGCGTTAGTTAAGAATAGTTTGGAGGCGTATGCTAGTAAGATAAGAATATCAGCTAGTATTAATTCTACAGAATCTAGAGCTGATATGATAAATCTATTTGTTCAAGATAATGGAGGTGGTATTAAGCAAGATGGTGTGATCTTAGCAACTACTGATATATTTAACTATAGATATACTACTAAAAACCCAGATGGGTCATATAAACGCCTGAGACCATGCTGGTGGCGTAGAATATTCAAACGAATAGGTTGGGTAGGGGAGATCAATGAAACGACCAGAGGGGTCGGTCTAAGCCTTAATAAGAGGATTCTTCAACAAGGCGGTGGTGACCTCGAATTACAGTCAACTTCAGTTAGAGGTACAGTATTTAAAATCACCATACCTATTAAGAAAAAGCAATCTAAATAATACTAAATTATTAACACCCATATAGAGTGCTCGCGCACTCTATATGTTAAGTGTTATATTCGCAGTTCTATTTTAATAGATTTTAAAAGTAACTCCCTCTAAGATGATTAAGTCTGTTACACCTAATGCATCATATTCTGCTTGTGAAATAACTGAATCTTGTAATATAACTAAATCACCAGTAGTATAGTTATTCGACGAACCGTTAGCTGTGATATCTATATCGCCACTATCTACATAGATATATTTCTCTGGAGATGTATTAGTTAATGTGAAACTCTCACCAGCTGCGGTTATCGTTCGATGGTCTAAATCTTCAAATCGTGGTGCGTTATGGATTGAGCTCATACTAGAAGGAGCAGTGTTGATACTAGCCGTTGGCGAAGTACCAGAACTAATCTCTTTTAAACCATCTTGAATCTCTTCTAAATCACTTCCAAGCTCAATAGCTCTATCGTAGTCACTAATATCGAATGTACCAGTATTTATATCGACACCTATTGAATCCGCTTTAATTTGAATCGAATATCTACCCCCTAAAATAAAAGGTGTTGGTAGCGAAGCTGTATCTACAGTTACAGCATATGTGCCAGTATTACCAGAGTTATCTACAATAGTACCTACAGGTAACTCTATACCGACAGTTTGTGTTAATACTAATGTATCACCAGATATATTAGCTATCTTTCTATAAATTGTTTTAGAACCAGTATTTATCTTAATACTACTACCTTTATTGTATGAAACACCAGCTCCTGCAGGTAGTACGATATATCTAGAATCTTTAGTTACTAGACTCTGTAGGGTCGACTGTGCCGAAGTAACCGCAGTCATGATTTCGTCTACGGTACATTGCGCAGTGATTTCTTCTACAGTAAGATTATCAATATTTGTTAGAAAGAAAACCCAATCTGTCACATTCAGTCTATCTGGACTAACATCTATAATGAAGTTAAAATCACTACCATTGTCGATTATTTTTGTTACCATTTTTATAGTTCCTTATTATATAAGCTACTCTTGAGTAGAGTCATTAAATTATTTAAAACTCTTCGAACATCTAATTTTATTTATTTACAGAATTAATTAATTGATTACAAATGATTTGTAATTCTAACTTAAGATTTAAATAATAGGAGATAGTATGAGACTTAGTGTAATGCCGAATAGTCATGATTCAAATGATTGTGATTCGAATGGTTGTGAAATCGAGAATAGATGTGGTAATGAACCTATTTCTTATAGAGGAGTTGCGTAATGGCTGGTTCTGGTGCTGGTAAGGTAGATTTATATGCAAATAATGGTGTTAGTAGGATTAAACCCGATGATACTACAACAGGAACAGAGGTATTTACTTTACCTAAAGTTGGTGGTACTCTAGCAAGAACAGAAGATCTAACAAATCTTATGACAGCTGCTGATGTTTCTGCGGCTATTGCGGCTGCTAATGTAGGCGGTGGCGGAGCAGCTACAGGTGGTGGATTTGATGGTGTTATATCTAAACCATCAATATTAAGCCCACTTAACAATGCATCAAACTATAATGGTAAAAATGTTAAACTGTCATCTTTCGCATATGATACAGCTCCAACAAATGACCCAATTGTCAAACAGAGATTAGTACAGATTGCTAGTGATGCTGGTTTTACTACTATTATATATGCAAAGACAGTTGACGGTAATGAGAATAACTTTGATGTTCCTGTCACATACATGCAATCAGTTCTATATATGAGAGTTGCTGATGTAGTTACAGGGGGTGTGAGTCCTTTTAGTGATGTTGTTTCATTCGCTTCTACAAGTGATGATACACTACCTGGTGCAGGTGTACCAATCAAGCACCATAAGAATAGCTTTTACTTCGGTGTAGTTACTGGCGCGGCTTTAGAGTCAGATAGAAACTATTGTGGTAATTTTGTTCCAGGTATTGCTGTTAACGCTGGTGATACATACTCATCGGCAGATGGGACAGTTCTTAGAAGAGCGACTATTAACTCAGTTGATGTATCTCCAGAACATGCTGACCATGCTTCATATTGGGAGACTAGATCTGAGAAGAATGAAAACGCATTACCAACTTATGATTGGTTAGTTAAAAATGTTAGAATTGGTGCAGGTGTAACTGATTCTAATTCTAAAGATATTACAATTGGTAGTACATCAATCGGTGCTGTTAAGAACCTTGCAGATGGTTACTTAAAATTCTTACATAAGGGTAAGTTACTATATATTGCTAAGAAACCGTGTGTTGACACGATAGCTTATAATGACCTTGCTAAGTTACATATTTGTAATGATGACCATCAGAATAGAACAATCAGAATTGGTTATAAACTATACTATGTTAGACTAGTAAGAGAAGATGAGTACGCTGATTTACTTGTAGGTTTAACAAATGGTGAACTTGGTAATAATGATAAAGCAGATTATGCACTTGATGAAGCTACTTGGATATCTGATACTTCACTAGGTGATACTAGAACAGTTATTAGTGGTGATTACTCAACTGCGCAAGTAGATGCTAGATCTAGAACTTGCTCATATAGACCTGTCTTAGAGTATATTCCAGAGGGTGAAGAGCCATACAATATATTCCAAGCTTCAACTAGAGCTTTAAATGAGAACCTACAGTATGATAGATTTACAGATACAGGTTTTTATGGTGTTGTTGACCAAGAGTTCTTCTTAGACTATGCTTATGTCTCTGAGAAATCAACTATAAACACAGGTACTGATATTAACTATATGGGGAACTGGTTAAAGTTCTACTGGCATGGTCAAATTCTGTTAATCGCTAAGTTACCTGCTAGAAATGCATCTAAGTATCAAAATATCATAAACGCTGCAGCGATATATGGTGTAGACTTAGGTAATAAGTCAATGGTGCCTATTTCTGAAAATAATGATCTGTACGCAGCTTGTGTTATGTCTGGAGCAAGTACAGACCCCGCAGGTGAATTTGACGCTTTCTACGGAGCTGGTCCTAGTAATCCAAGTAATGAAACTGAAAATGAAGCTAAGCATGATGCTAGAGCTGCATTTGAGGTAGGTAGAAACTCACATTGGAATGACTTAATGTACAGAGTTCATAGTTGGTCACCTAACTCATCATATGCTGATTTAAAAGCTAATGCTACATATATAGATGGTCCTAACGATGGTGGGCCTGGTGGTAGACAAATCGGTAGTAACTGGGCTAACTTTACAGATGCTGAATTAGGTATAGGTATGTTAGCTAACGGAACAGCGAATTCCGAAGGTCAAATAACGCAATGTCAAGATAGTGCTGTCGGTGATACAATAATGATGACTAGAGGAAGGGGTAATCTTGCTAGTTGTTGGTATGGTTATCATAATATGAGTGATACTAAGGTTGGTTATAGACCAGTTCTGAAACTGATTCCAGTAGTTCCAAATAGCAATAAAAGACAAGGATAGATATGTTATACAAAAATGCAAATGCAAAATATGGTATTCTAGAACTACTTATAGTTTATACTATTCTAGATGACACAAGTGGAGTACTAGAGAAGTTTTGTAATAAATCTCAATTATCAGATACACTTGCTGGATTAGGCAATGCTCAAGTCCATTCAGTGACACCTGTAGTTGTAACTGCAGCTATGGAAGATAGATTAGAACATGTTAATAAACAAAAGATGGATGGTAGATATCTGAATGAGTTATCTAACTTTGTTAGATATGGTTTCATACATCCTACTGCAGTTGGTTCGTTTCTGAAAGATGATAGAGATGATTATCTAGTTGAAACTAAAGAGTATCTGTTAAAGTTACACAAAGATATCTTAGCTAAGCATAGACATCAAGTTGAAGTTGGTGGTATCACTCATGGTACACATCAAGTACACACTGATAGAGAAGCACAGAGCGCTATAGCTACAACTGTGGCTTCATTCCAGAATGGTATGCTAGAATCAATCGATTACAAGTTCAAGAATGGTTGGGGTACATTTAATAAGGCCGAGTTCTTAAAATTAGCTCTAGCTGTGCAATCACATGTTACAGAAGTCTTTAGTATTGAGAAATCAGTAGCTGAAGATTTAGCTGAATTAACTCCTGCAGAGTTATGTGAAATGAAGCATATCGAAGATTTAGATAGTCCTTTAACAGGAGCTGTTAAAGAGGTCTATAAAGTTGACGTAGTGGAACTGTTTCAAGATTATATTAGATAACTAAACATGCTGCATACTAGGGTTAATACCCTAGTATGTGACATATCTATGACTGGCTATTAATAAGGAGGTTGGTTATGAAAATGAGGTTAAAGTTAGCGTTTCAGAGAGTAGATAGAAACTCTCTTTTATATTCTAAACTCATATGTTGGTGGACTAAATCTAATATATATCATGTTGAGGTGATAATAGATAATGATATATGGGTATCGGCAGTAGAGGGGTATGGTGTTACTATACATAATTTGAAACCGTTAGGTGATGATTGGGTATACATACCACTTGAGGATGTACGAATAAGTGTTCCTGATAACGCAAAGTTTATGAAGTGGTTACATAGTCAAAAGGGTTCTAAGTATGATTGGGAAGGTATTGTGTTTACACATATATTTGGTCTAGGTTTACACAGGTCGTATAAGTGGTTCTGTTCAGAGTTCAGTACTATAGTATTACAGAAATTGAAAGTCCCACAAATGGCGGGTGTGAGTGGTCATAGAGAGACGCCTGGTATGACATTTGAGAGGTTTTCATCTGGTAAAGAGAAATTGCTATACCCCACACTATGGAGTATAGTTAAAGATATATATAAAGGAGTGAGAACATGAGTAGTAAAAACACATCTAATCTTTTAGATATAATAAATAAAGTACAAAGCAGGAAACTTAAAGTACCTAACAACTATGATGCCTTATTAAATCATCTAAGAAAAGTAGAAGGTGGGAGGTTACACAGGAACCCTAAAGAGTCAGATGTGACTACAGGTTATGGTATATATAGAGGTAAACATAACAAGTCAGTATTGATGATGGAGTACTTAGATAGACAGGCCCATTCTATAGGTATAACTTCACCTAGTCGTAAGTGGACTAAGAGGGAGATAAGAGCGGTTAACGCTACTCTAAATCATGAGATTGAGCAATATTTAACTTATCTATTCTATAATAAATTCCTCAAAGGTGCTAGAATAGAGAAATTTAGACCTAGCATGGCTGTTGTTATAGCGTCACTATACACTAGTTCTCCTAAAGGTACTTGGCTATCAGTCCAAGAGGGACTACAAGATATGTGTAAAGCTAGGATACTAAAACTACCACTAACAGCTCTATCAGCTCTAGATGGTAAATACGGTACGAAGACAGAGAACGCTTTGAAGGTCTTAGATGATAATATACACGAAGCTACTATCAACGAACAACATTTAATGGACATGGTGTTTAGACGGTCAGTCTTACTCGCTATGAAGAGTTTCTACACGCGATTAATTGTAGCCGATTTCCCTAAATATGGTAGATACGCTAAAGGCTGGGATAAGCGTGTAGAGTACTTAGAACATGTATAGTATTGTAGTATAGTTATGTTAGACATAGAAGCAGCTTATAGAGGTAGTGAGAGATTGCGGAAGAATAACTGGCCGTTAGCTAAACAACATACTAACTCTAACTCTGGAGGCGTACCGCCTCCTGATACTACACTTCCTCAAGTAGGTATCCCTGCGGATAATATTGTACATAGGTCATATAGTGTTACTTTTGAAAGTATAAGACAGAATCTAGGTAGTTATAACTATGATTTAACTTACGATACACCAGAACATATAGTGAGGACTTACCAGCTAGGTGATGGTAAGAGTATTGTGCAAGATATAGACATGCGTGTACAAGGAACTATAGTTACTAAATTAAGCGGGGATACAGGGTACTCTTCTACATTGGTTAAACGAGTTACATATACCAGCGATAGTAACCATACAGTAGTCTATAGTCTAGAGAGTTAGTTGCATTTATATGATAACGCGAAGTTATCTATTCTAGTGTTAAACAATTTAAATTAAGGAATTGCCACATGCTCCAAAGACGTATTGAATCAATCAAAGGATTATCTGCAGCATTAGCAGCAAAACTACACAGAGTTAATGATGTTGTAAAAGATATGACAGTTGTAGCTGACACAGCCGAGTTTGATGAAAAAGTTATCAGTGCTAGATTAGCGAAAGTGCAACAAGCACTTAATGTTAAGAAAGCGGATATAGTAGCACTTGCTGACGCCCTAGATACAGCAGAATACGATGATAAAATCGTTAATGCTAGAGATGTTTATAACTTAAAAGCTGCTATGGACGGTATGGCTGCTGGTATTACATTCATGGGGAGTTTCGATATTAATACTGAAACTGCTTTACCAACTGGAGATGGCGCTAAAGCTGGTGCGTTATATAAAGTATCTAACTCTGGAGCTAGTCCTGAAGCGACAGTTGAGATTGGTGGTTTTGAACTAACTCAAAATGATACATTAATTTCTAGTGGTACAGAGTGGACGCATATAGACAACACGGAATCAGCAGATATTCTTAGAGTAGTTAACATCTCTACAGATGCAGATTTCGCTGTAGACCCTAGTAAGTTAACTACTAGAGCAGCAGTTAAAGCTTTAGTTGATAGTAAAGAAGCGTCATTTTGCAATGACCCTATCGTGATTAGTGGTAGTACAGCGACTACTGCACATGTCGTTAAAAATGATACTATCTTCTTAGGTATTATTAGAATCGATAATGGTGATGGTACATATGATGACGCGGCGTGTACAGTAAGCGGTCAAACTGTTACTATAGATAGTTCAGAAGACTATGATGGTAAAACTGGTGTAGTTACTTACGCATATTAATCTGTTGTTTCATATCCTTGATATTATTGTTATAGTGTAGGCGGTAACACGCCTACACTATGATGTACTATATTTGACTGTAATAATATTACTAGTGTATAGATATATTGAATCTATATTAATAGGAGATAAACTATATGAAAGGTATGTATGGGGAATGATACAGGATTCTTATGTGAAATAGCTAATAAGATTAATAGACTAATTAAGATTACAGAAGCACTTCAGAAGAAAACAGGTTTAGATAGTGATGATAGTGTTAAAACTACTTTAGAAGGACGGGTTAAGAGGTTAGAGGAAGACTTAACTATACCTGGAACTCAGAGTACACAGAATTCTAGAATAAAAGTTGATAGTAATTTACTAATTACAGGTAACCAATTAACTCTAACAGAGACTCCTGTTTCTGATATTGTCAATAATATAATAATAGCTAAACACCCTACTGAATCTGGTGTTTATGAGGATGTTAAAGTTACTAATGTATCTGACAGATTAGTTGATTTGGATAGTAACTTCTATAATGGCTGGACAGCTATAGCTACTTACCAGTATGAGAGTAAAACTACTATGGAGACTAAGAGTATCTTAAATGGCTCTGAGGAGCTTGTGAAGGACTTTTATACTTATAATGGAACAGTTTATCAGATTAAGATAACTATTACGCCTATAAGCGATTCTGTGCTTTTAAAATGGGTAAGTAATATTGACACTGATGACTATACAGAAGAGAGTATAGATACAGAACATATAAGGTTAATAGGTAATACCGAATTCAATCATACACTATATTTAACAGGTGATGCTGATATTAAAATTGAAGTTAGGAATAGGATAAATTAATGGATTTAAATATTGAGGTTAATAACTGTAGATGGTTATTGGATACGAAGAGTAATGGAATCATAACAGAGAACCATGGTCGTGGTGTTACTTGGAAGAAAGTTTATAAAGAAGAGTACGGGCAGATGAAAGGATTGTGTTTACAAATACTCTCTACGAGTACAATTATACACGCTAAAGAGTCTCCATTTGGAGAGTACTGGACTATGGAAGAAGCGTTAGCAGCTGTAGGTAGTTCTATACCTGTTAAATGGGCTAGGTATATATGTTCATTGCAGCATGTTGACCCCGTTACTAAAATAGGTGTATGGGATGTTAAGAGTATTAATAGACGCGGTGAGGTAGGTAACCATATCATGTCAGATGTAGATATAGGTTATGAAGTAAGAAACTATATCAATCCTAACGAAATAAGGAGTTAAGTAATGGTAAATAACACATACGCATTTCAGGAAATACATAAGTCGGCATATTATACCGATAACTATAGTGTTTTAACAGGAAATAGTATAACTTTTGAAGATGGACACGCAGCTCTTCGTAATAGTCGAACTAACCCTAAGTTACAGAACTTTTGGGGTAATGGTTCTTTAGGAGACCAAGCCTATAAAGATAATAGTAACCTTAACCCTACTAGTATGTATTTCCGTAAACTAGTGATAGGTGATGATATATACGGTAACCATATACAAGGTATATATGGTGATAACGGTATGTTCAATATCAACGATGAAGTTATACTCTATAAGAAACACTGTTGTAGTAAAGAACACTATGGTGAGATTGGTAAGTATGACATATGTCGTATATCTAAAATCATGTATGATGGAGATGGACATATTCGTTATCTTGTAGAGGGCGATATAACTAATGAATATCTTGATACTACAGCTAACACAGCTACATTAGTATTAGAGTATGAAAACTTAACTATAGAGGGTTTAAGTTATCTAGACACACCAGATGGTAACGGTAACTACAATGTAGGTAGCAGAGACTCTAACTTAAGAGAGATATTTCACCCTGAGAAAGGTTCTCCGTGGTTCAATAGAAGTTTAACTGATTCTTCTGGTATACTATATATTAAAGTTAAGAATACATTCACGATGAAGGATAACGCTAAGTTATACAACTTTCGTGGTTATTGGGGAGGTTATCAGTATCATAAGCATAGTAATCTCAACATTAGAGTAGGTCAGAACATAACAACTAACTCATGGGGTAACTACTCATCACCTATCGCATGGTTAGCTGCCTTGAATGATAACCAGAATAAAGATGGAGCGATTACTTATGATGATATATGCGATTTCCAACCGTTTCCAATACCTCTAGTAACTTGTACTAATGGTTCATCTAGTAGAACTTCTGGGTCGTTCAATCGTGATACGCCGTACACTTCTAAAATCATACCAAGTGACTATGTGCCAGTTAGTATGACTGATAAACTATGGTTAGGTCTACCAGGTGGTATGTCAGTAGTTACTAACACTTCATACGGTTCAGATGGAGGCGGTATTATAGTTATACAAGCTAAGAATGCTGTTATAGGTACCGATGCATTGATATCTACTAAAGCTATATCTAGACAAGCCTCACATCATGCGATTATGGCACCTATAGGTTGTGGTGGTACAGTAGTTTTAAAATCAGAAGAGGTTACAACTAAAGGTACACCGTTCTTATCTACGCTATTGCACAATAACAATGATAATATAGGTACATGGAGGTTCGACCAAGAGGGTATGCATAACCCAGGATTGACTATATTCGAATGTATGAAGTATACGGTTAATGCTACAACTTATACCGACTTCAGTACACCAGAGAGCGTGCAAGCTAGTATATACTCAGATGATATAGTTTATAACTATATAACAACTAACTCAGTAGATGTTGATGCTGTTATTAACTGTACTACAGCCTATACTGAAGGCACAGTAGGTACTACATATAGATTAGATAGTAACTATAGTATACCTAAGTATGAAACTAATAAGTTCTTTAAGTTATACACTAAAGGTGTTAGGAATGTATCTACTGACAACTGGACTACATTAGATAAGTTTGTAATCACTGGTAATGAAGATACTACTCAAACTATGATAAGAGTGTTACTGAGTATAGATAGTGGTAATACATGGGTTAAACTTAATCCTGATACTAATAGTTTTCAACAGATAGATATTAATAACATAGCTGATGGTAACACTATAAAAGAACTTAATGACTATTTAGATTATGGTGTGTTAACTAATAGTCTATTAGTAGGTAGCACTACCAAAACTATCGATATAGCTATTGGTTTAAAGACAACTTTATCCCATTTAACACCGACTATAGATGATTTTAAGTTTGTATATAGTGGAGAAGTATCTATAGGTCCTCCTGTTAGGTTATTACCAACTCACGAAGGTGAATTTGACTCTGAAGATGTAGACTTCGTGTGGTTGATGCCGCAGAGTAACAAAGGTAGTGTACATAACAGAATTGAAATATCATCAACATCTGATTTCACTCCTAGGTCAACTAGTGTTGATATGAGTTCAGAGGTGTCTAAGTTTCCTATACATAATGATCTACTACAATTACCATACTTAGGACGTAAATACGATAATTTTAATAATAACATGCATACACTTATTAACCCATATATGGTACAGCGTACTGATGAAGTCCGAAGTACTCAAGATGAAGGAAGTTTGAGTGTGAAGCGTAATATTACTACAGGACAGATAGATATCGTAGGCGATGTATGGAGTATAGAGGGTAAAGTTGTTAAACTACCTAATAGTAGTATAGATATCCCTACACCAACTACAGACTTAGCTAACGATATATTGCCAGCGGATTGGACTCTCGATTTAACTAAAGAAGAGACTATAGTCTGTTCAGTGCAACATAACCTAAAGCTGAGTGATAATGTTTCATATCTAGGTAAGGGTACACGGTTCGCAAATAGTGGGTTAGGTTATCTTATACCAGCTGCTAATGCTAATGCTGATATCAGAACGAGACTAGGTGGGAAGAGTATACATGTTAAATTCCGTAAAGAATCTAGTGCTAACTGTCATCTATTATCATGGAGAGCAGGTACAGTGAGTACTGTTATGGGTTATATCAAACTCTACAAGAACTATATAGTCATAGGTAAAAGTACGATAGCTGACCCGTCTAATACCTATTTCCAAATTCCTAATTTTGAAGATAGTGGCGAAGTTAACTTAACAATAGTCGTTATGTCAGATAACTCTTATAAGTTGTATGTGAATGGTTATTATATATTTACAGATACTGTATTCTGGGTAGCGCAATATCAGTCTAGTGGTACTACTGATGTAAGTATGTATATAGGGTGTGACGCCGTAACAACAGCAGGTGTTATAACTAATGGGTTAACAGGTGTTATACATGAAGTATCATTTTACGAGAGACAACTAAGTGATACTGAAGTTAAGTCTATATCTAAAACACCTAACTATTTATTAAGATATGATCTTACTGAAGCTAAGTATAAATGGTTCCAGTTACCTGTTAGTAATAACTCGATAGACTACCGTAACCCGATGTGGGAGAAAGAGCTACCCGTCTCTAGTAGGCAAAATGTTTATGGTGGTAATATACTTATGCTTCCTAATAGTGTAGCTTACTATAGTAATAACAAGACTCTGGATATAGGTAAATGGATAGATGCGGGATATGGTGACGCCTTTAAAGTTAGTAAACAAAATACTGTAATACACCAAAATGGTAATTATAACATACAGCTTGATGTAGTTGATTTCGATACTTATTTCACTAGAAAAGCTAATAATTCGGTAACATGGTATAATCTACCTAACCGAGCTATATTTACTAGAGTTGGTAGGGTGGCTAAACGACATACTATATTAGAGGTTGATTTCGTATTCAGCGAACAGAATTGGACTATAGGTACCTCTATAGGTGTAGCGTGGGGGTTAGATAGTAGTTCATTTGATTCTGGTTCATGGGTATGGGAGATATACCAGACTAAAGTAGGTGAAAAGATACTGTCGCAAACTAGTAAGAGTATGGGTAACACATCGGCTATTTTGGATTACGATATGTTTACACCTGGGAGATACACGCTAAGAGTGAAGCCTGGTGTTGCAGGTGCTCAATCTAGAATAATAGTTGAGTTAGAGAGTCAAGATGTGGAGGCGTATAAGATACCAGTAGTGATATTTGATAGTATAAATATAACTCCAGCAGGAGCCTCTAAACTATATGGTTATATGACATCAGATTATGATGATATGTTAGTGACTGATAATGGTGATTATGCAGAACCAGGTGTATTGACAAGAGGCCAAAATGGTTCGACTACAAGTGACATACAAGGTAACATACATGTCATAGGTCTCGCTGTTAGTGATGGTAATAGTAATCAAATTAACACGAGTGGGTATGTGGATGAGTATTTCATAGACAGTATCTTTCAAAGCACATTAGATAACATAGTTAAAATAGAAGTAGATTCTGATGTCACATCTGCTAGTACTAATGTATATCATACTATGTCATTTGACGATGGTTTAACCTGGAAGACTATTGATTTTGAGACTAGACAATGGTCGAATGTCACCTCTGATAATATTGGTATGTCTGATGGAGTACTTTATTCATGTACGGCTAGAGACTTTACACAAGGTGGGTTTGGTAACGATAGGTGTATCTTGCGTACTTATTTGACTACTACTAACCCAAATTTAACACCTAGTGTTAAGAGTATTAAATCACTTATCAACGGACCTCGTATGATAGACTCATGGAACGAGCCAGGGTCATCGTATGATGGTAGGTATAAGTGGTTCTATACAGCCAGCGGGAATTGGAATCCTTACTTAGAAGTAGATACAAGTGAAGGAAACGCATATGGTTGGGTGCCTATGGGTACAGAACCGCCATCACCTATCGTATTCAAAGATGGCGTAGGAGCTAGACCTAGTACTAATTTACATAAAGTATTCGGTACTGTTAAAATAGATTGTAAGCCTAAAGGTGTATGGTATTGGCGTATTTATAGCTATAACGGACAGCGTTCGTAATAGTGCTGGTTTTTAAGTTAAAAGGTAATATAAAACAAGGAGAATAGATGGCGTTGATTGGTTCCGATATTGGGCTGTATAATAATAGCCGCGAAACTATTTCAAAAATCAAATTATCTACAGAGAACGCGTCAGAGGTAGTTGTGTTTGATAATAATGTCGGAACCGTCGGCATCAATCATCAACAGTTGGTTAAGACCGCTAACTTAACTCCAGCTATTTTTAATAACGGTGCAGTTGTAAATGATATTAAGTTCAATCTTTCAAATATAGATGGTTATAATTACTTCAACAATGATATTGTAGACTCAACAACTACGATGGTGTTAAGCGATCCTGTTCAGAGTAGTTTTAAGAGTGATGTTATAGAAGTGTTACCTAACTTCATAATAGTTTGTGATGATACTAATAGTAAGTTCACTAACAAGAGTGAACGGTCATTATTAGATAATTTCAGGCTTTACACTACAAAAGATTATTCAAAGTTTAACAACTCATCTGTAGGTAAATTTTCATTTCAATTTAGCGAAGTCTCTAAAGGTGCTTTTGATATTATAACTAATATATCTAGGCTAGAGGAAGTAGAGTATGGTTATCATGAAGTATATCGAGATTTACTTTATCCTGATTTAGATGTTAGTGAGTTTAATAACAATAGACCAAGCTTAAAAAATGTAATGCAGTTCAGAGGTATCCCCTGGGGAACCCACTATGATGATATGCAGTTTTCAGTTAAGTTTCCAGAGTATGTACTTCCACTACAGTGTAATGTTACTTCAATAGTAAGTAACACTAGTCTATCGGTCGAGTTTCGAGCTACACCACCTACAACTGAAGATAAGGTATTGTCTCTTTCAGTAGATGTCGAGATAGATAAAGTACAGTTAGATGTTAGTTTCAATATAGGTAAACGCCTATTGCGCTCTGTAGAGTTAGAATTAGATGTTGTTCCTGATAACATAGCACTTTTAGCTGTGGAGTACACTACGACTAAATTAAGTCAAAGTATGTTACCATTAACCTCTAAGGTATACCATACAGGAATTACTACAATCGGTGATATAGAACTTGATATTAACCCTATAACACAAAACACTATAATACCGTTACAATACACTAGTCACTTCGTACACACTGACACTCTGTCTATAGCTTCTAAATCTGGTCCTGATATCATAAGTATACTACCACTCGCTACAGACCTTACTATTAACACCACAGAGGGTCTAGAAGTCACTTTAACTATGGTAGAGGTATCAACAGTCGCTATGCCTATATCATTCGATGTAGGTATCAATACAGCTGTTAAAATGGATATATCTGTTGATGTCGTTATCAGTCAAGTTGAGAGTGTTTTAAGTTTACAAACATATGCTACTTCTCCTATGGATACTCAGAATAGTCTAGATGTCAATATGCGTAGCGTATATCGAGATGACGTAGAACTGAATGTAACTTTAGATGTTACTACTATAGATAATGAGTCTGTAATCTCAATACAGAACCATACTGTTGTCCAAGGTTATAGTGGTCTAGAGTTACATCTAGATATTATGTCGGATAGTGCTAATAAGATACAGTTTGGTGTAGTACCTTACAACACATTCGATACACTTTGGCAAATGAGTGTAAACCCTGTAGATAGTAGTGTATTGGATATTAGTTTTGGTTTAATAGTTAGTAAAAGTATCCCGTTAACTGTATCTTATACACACTCATTACCAACTGATACTTCATTAGGGTTAGAAGGTACAGTAGTTCGGAAAGATACTGATACTTTAAATATCAATTATACTAAAGTCGTATACCAACCAGTTCTGTTAGATATAACTGCAGATGTAGCTATCAACGATGAAGAGATATTAACTACAGAGATGCAAGTTAGTTCTATAGACTCACAGCAAGAATTAGAGTTAGAGTATGAAATATTAGACTTAGTTTACTATCCATTATACAAAGGTATTAATATAGTACCTTGGTACAGTGGTGGTGTTGGGTATTGGGATACTTCTGTTGATAGGAACTGGAATAAGAGTAGTGTAGATACTACAATGAATAATGGTTTAATACCTCAACTAGAAGATGTAGGTATGAGTGTAGATAATATAGAACTATTCAACCGTGTTACAGGTACTTATACTAGACGAAATAGTGTTATACGACATGATACTGGGTTGGTTAACCAAATAGTCAAACTAGAGGTTGATTCTGACGGAGGTTATCTAACACTGGGACAGTCTACCAAAGGTAAGTCAGATATAGTTTTAGAAGCAGGAATTAATGTTGTTTACTATGATGATGATGAAGTTGATTATAATACAGCTATTTTGTCTCAGATACAAGATACATTATTAAGTGCTATGGTATGGAAACCTAAAGTCGGGGAGTGGCGGTTAGTTACCACTACGGATAACCCTACTATGGGTTATTATGAGAATATAAATAGTAATATAGTATTTATACCTTATATATTCATTCTAGAGGTCAGTGAGGCGTGTCTAATTACTAGATAACTCAACTGTGGTTACAGTAACCACTAAATATTAAATAAGGAGACTCAATGGGTAAACCAATCATAAGTTGGTCAGGGTTAGTCAATGGAGGCTTTCCTAGTAACCAAAACGATTATCAATACAACAAGTTACCAGTAACTGGGAACTTAACTCATCTTGGTACTAAGCTAGTTGGTAGTTCAGAATCTAGCATAGGATTAGATTTAGGTTCTATGACGAACTTACAAGAGGGAGATGAGTACGGCATTATCATAACTCATTCAGCTTCCGAACCTATTACTAATACACAGTTCTATTTTGCCACTACGCAGAATATTAGGACTGGTGCTACAGGGTTCGCTAATGAAGATGATCCAACTTATCCTACATCTGGTAAGAGTGGTGCTATGAAAGACTATGAAGAACTTGTAGCCTGGGGTGATGGTCGTATACGAGCGATAGATACTACGCCATCTGTAGATAACACTGTATTAAAGAATGGGCTTAGGATGAGACTATGGCATGATCTAACACCTACTCCTATGTCTACAAAAGTTCTAGATACATTAGAGAACTCGAAAATGTTATCTAATACAGGTAAGTTCTCTGGTGATATATCTACAGCTGGTAATAGTGTAGCGGGGAAAGAGAGTTGGATAGAACCATTTAAAGATTTTGTTAGTAATGATGCTGCTGGTATTAAGCTTAGTTTAAAAATACCTGATGTGGAACAAGCAGGTGTTAGGCAAGTAGGTTTAGTTCTAAGGATAACTTACACATATTGATTTACCTATCGAAGGAGGTAGAATGTCAAATGTAATAATGACAAGTACATCAGCATCATATGGTGAGATAGTCAAAGACCCATTATTTGATTCATCAGGTGGTTCTAGTATGCAAGGATTAGATTTTGGTGATTTAGAAACAGGTACTCGTTCAGATATCAAATTGTTATATTTACGACATAATGGCCTAGAGCCTATCTATAAGGTAGGTTGCTATATTAGGCCTGTAGGTAGTAACTGGGGTGGTTATGTATCTAGTAAAAGTGAGAGTAAAGATCCATATAACCCTAACTGGTTCAGGAGAGGTGGTATCGATGCCGATACTTCTCGTCCAACAACAAGTACAGTGGATTATAACTTCTTGAGAACACTAGCATTAACAGACCCTGTTATGGGTGTTAGAATACACACTAACCGTAATGATATAGAAGAAGCTAGTGATGGTTTAGGATATCAGAACTTAGGACTTAACTTTCAACCTGTAGAACTACCTATATCCGCTTTAGATTATAGTAAGACAGCTAACCCTCTTCGTGATGGTTACATATACCCAGAACCACTTAGTGGTGATGTAGGTCAAGCTGGTGACGAAGCTCAAGTAGGAGTATCCATATTCTTACCAGAAGATGTTGTTGATGGCGGTAGGGTACAGTTTACACTAGCTTTTAAGTATAGGTACACGATATGATATTTAACTATACTATTTTCGGCATAGTGTCAGAACAGATTACCGATGAAGCTATAAAGATTACCTATTACGATAAAACACTAACACAAATCTATAGTAAAAACATACCTATAGTCAATAACAGTTACCAAATCAATCTAGGAGATAGAGACTTATTAACTATCAATGGTAAGTTGGAACAAGGTTGTAGTGTGTTACTAACCATAGGTGACATATATTGTAAGAGACTTATATTAGATCTATCTAGTAATATACTAAGGCATGATATTGAGCCAGATGATACTGATTTATTATGTAGGCCTGCTACTGCTATAGAACCAGTTACATACCATAGTATATCTGATAGGATACAAGTTGGTTTTAATAAAGATGACGGTGAGTATAACTATTTTATGATAGAAGATAGTAATGGTGTTAAAGTGTATGAATCTAACTCGACACTAGACTGGTCTCCGAAGTTAGCAGGTAGTTATAAAATAACACAACGAAGTTGTGGTTCAGAACCGATGGTGGTGGTTCTAGTGACAACAGTTATGGTTATGACTGATAGTATTAATACTACAAGTGTTGATTATATTTTTCAAGTTAAGAAGAATAAAATATGTCGAATTAACTTACCTGATTATGTTCGTGATACTTTAATCCTTCCAGCAGGATTCTATTTTCAAGATAGCACTTTAATAGGTAGAGTAGATACTCTAAAACCTAAAGTGTTATCGTACTATAGAGGTGAAGTAATTATCCAAGCGCAGATTGGAGATATTATAGATTATTGAGATGATAAGGGGTCGTATTGGCATATCCAGATAACTATGAGAGTATAGAAGGGATAAGAGAAGAGTCATGCGCGGCTTATGCAGCTAGTGCTAGAAATGGAATAGACGGCGACTACTATCAGATAAGTTTAGGTAGTATGATGAAGGTATTTGGTGTTTATTCTTATAGCGAAGCACCCTTATTAGCGATAATCAAATACGACCAAACTTATATGGTTAAAGATATTCCAGGCGTACCTTTTAATGGTACAGGTAGTTATTATTTTGACATATTCATAGGTGACCTAGGTGACCCAGCTGAGACTGGTATATGGCAAGATGGAGACTATATTTTAAAATTATATAGCGCAGATAATGAGAGTATATACACTAAAGCTATCAAGTTAATGAGACCTGCTAATATGCCAGTAACTCTTGAAGAGTTAAAACTTGCTAATACTGAGCTTGGTGCGTTAGTGAATGACAACCAAACTCTTATAAATGAGAACTCTGCTAAGATAACTAATGGTACAGGTAACGCCGCAAGTATATCATTCGGTTAATTATATGATAAAGACCAACTTCTGTTAAACATAGAACTTATTGTCTTAAAAAGATGACTAAACAAAATAAGAGGAAATAAATCATGGGCACACCAACAGCTAAATGGAATATCAACAGCGTTAATTCTGGTACTATCACAACTACAGGTGACACTGCAGGTATTAATGATTGGAAATTCAGTATTACAGATTTAGGCACAATGACAGCTGTAGATGAAACAGCTAATATTTCAACAACTGAAATTGAGTTACCACTTACTTCACCAGGAACTGGTGATGTAGCAGCTGACACTTCTCTAGGCGCTAGAGTTATTACTCTCGGTAGTGGTGAAGGTGCGACATTTAATGTTGGTAGCAAGATTACATTTAATGTAGGCGGTACTGATTACTATAATGCTGTTACAGCTATTACTGGAGACTCATTAACACTTAAATATGCTTTATCTATTGCTGTTCCAGCAACTACAACTGTTGATGAGTCTGGTAAATCAGGTGATTACGCATTTGTAGTTGATCCAGCTGCGATTACGACTCAATTAGTACTAGGTGGTACTTATGCGATAACTGCATCTTCTGCGTTAGCTGGTATTGACAATGCTACTCAAACAGTTAGAGGCGTTGATTATGATATTGATGTAGAGTTAGGTAGTGATATTAAAGCGATTAAGAAGGGTATCGACAATATCTCTGCGGGTACAGTAGTGAATGCATCTATCCAGATGTAATCTATTTCCTCTTTGAAACTTCTTAAAATGTACTATATGTAAGAGGTTAACCTCTTACATATAGTTATATATTTGACCCGTTAGGAGTATGTAGATAAGTCTAAGGTTTATTTTTAGTAAAAAATGATTTTAGTTGAAATAGTTTCACTAAGAATAAATGAGGAGATAATCAATGGAGCATAGTCGTATTGTCAGTAAGGATAAAGGTATATCTAATCTATATATCAACATAGAAGAAACGGCTACAGTATCATACCGTAAGTATAAAGTAAATAATGATGATACATGGATAGAGTTAGCACCAGACGCACTTACTTATAAGAATAAATTCTGGACTTCCCCAGTAACGATACCTAATGAAGATTGTTACATAGTCATGGTAGTTAATATCAATGGTGATGATATGGATTTCATAGTTGTAAGAGTAGGTGAGCCTGTTATGAAAGTCTTTCACTATAAGCCTAATTCTCCTATCGCACCAGCTTATGTTCAATATGATAGTAGTGGTGTGCTATTAACAGATGGTATGTTTAACTATATAACCCATGGTGTGTCGTATTATATACCAACTGAATTAGAGGAGTCGTTATTCTTTATAGATAATGTAATGAAAGTGATGAAAGTACCATATTTAATCGTACCAGTCACCCAACCAGGAGATACTGTTACTAGTGATAAGTTATTCTTAGACACTGGGTTTAGCACTTACGGTTTCTTAGGTACTAAAAAATCACATTTCATTAATGGTAATTGGGTTAAAGATGATTCAGTAACAGCTAAAGCTAGTGACCTAGCTAAAGCTGTAGCGCATAAGTATGATTTAGAATGGGCAGATAGGACAGCTAGTAACCATATCTATAACTATATACAGTATTTTCGTACCTATGATGAAGAGGCTAAAGTATTTAGATTCTACGCTCCTAGTATAACACCTGAAGATAGTTTATCTAACTTTCAGTTAGTAGTTGAAGATGAGTTAGGTAATCCATTTATAAAGGGTATAAGTATGTTATTAGTACAACAATTAGAAGTTATTAACGAAGGTAGTGCTGGTGTTATTGTTCCATTTCAATAGTTCTGTTAAAGGAGATAAATGTATACCATATTTGGTTATATAAAGGATAAGAATAATGCAGTCGTTAAGAATGCTAAGGTGTACCCTTATTTTAAGAAAATCGATAGTGGGTCAGATGCTAGTAAATGGGCTGATACGGAATATAGTACGGATAGTAACGGTTATTTCTCATTCGATATTGAAGATGCTGCTCTATTAGATGTCACTGGTTCTTATAAGAAAGGAAGTGATAAAGTATACATTGCCGTAGTGTACGATAACTTAACTGGTATTAACCAAGAGTTAGATGCTACAGACATGACACATGTTCTGTTCTATAGCCACACCACTAGGTCAGCTACAGATTTCCACGAACTTAACTTATCGATAGAGAGTAAGAGAGTACCTATTATAACTAGTAACACATTCCCAGCTGTTAATATATTAACACAACATGAATACACTATGTCCGAGACTAGTTTACCTGATTATAGTTGGAAGAGCTCACCTCCATATACAGATAATGATATTTCACAGAAAGCTATATATGATTTAGTTACTATATTCGATAAACATGTACTTACAGATACCGTATATAACTGGGTAGAGATACCAGCTGTATCAGTTAGTAACAATAGTCAAAATAAACATACCTATGAAAAAGCTGGTGTTTATAATCTATCTATACAAGTTAGAGAGTTATGGGGTACCATGACAGAGGTCAGTCAGCAAGTTACTGTTAGGTATAATGAACCTAATATGGATTTTGACTGGTCACCTACACTAACTAATAACTGGGAAGGTAGCAAGATAAAGGGTCCAGAGAGTATAACATTCACTAATAGGTGTAACGACCTTGATGATAGATGTCACGATGTTTTAAAATGGAGCAATGAGGTATATAGTTATAGTTGGACTATAACAGACACACTACAAGACGGTAGTGATAACACACAAGTGTACACTGGTAAAGAGTGGGGTTATCAACCAGAACACCAGTTCCAAAGTACGGGTGTTAAAACTATAACGCTAGTGGTATCTTGGAACGATGGGTTCGTTAACCATACTAAGAGTGTAGTTAAAACTATAACTATACATCCTTTTAATATAGTTCCTGATTTCGTATGGGATAAAGTACCGACTAATCGTAATGATACTGTTAACTTATCATCTACAACAACTGGTGATACTAATAAAATCTCACAATATGATTGGGTCGTGGAAGATGAGTATCCTGTCTCTACTATAGACCATTATACTTTCTTACAAACTGAATCTTCTATATTCAACGAGGGTAGTAGTGATAATACTAAAGTCGTAGATAATACCTACACACTGAATGATACTCCAGAACCATCTATTAAGTTACATAGTACAGGTAGTAAGATGATAACTTTAACTATACACTACCATAATGGGTGGAGAAGTGTCACTAAGAGTATAAGTAAGTCTATAACGCCTCTCAAGTACACTACAGAGCCTGCTTTCACTATAAGTAACCCTAACCCACAGGGTAGAGATGTTGAGGTCGTCATGACCAACACAACCTCATATACAAGGGATGGGGTTAATATCGCATATAATATAGATTGGATACTAGATGACTATTTTACATCTTGTAATTTAGATAATCCTAGTGGTATTATATTAGATAACTCTGTCAGTATGCTAGACCAAGTTTCAACAACAGTATTGAAGCATATGTTTCAGAATACGAACAGTAATGATGTCGAGTTAGTTATGAGGTACGATGATGGTTATCAGTTAGTCACTAAGAAACTTACTAAGAGTGTGACACCTATAGTATATCCTGCCCCTACACCAGACTTCACATGGGATATAACAACTCCTATTTCTAGAGAAGATAAGGTTACATTCCAAAACACTACTAATATAGATAGATTCCGTAGTTATGATTGGACTATACCTGATAGTTATAATAAACATAATCCTGATAGTCCTAACTATGGCGCAGTTGTAGATAATAGCAAAGTGTATACTAATGAAACAGATAGTAATTTTACACCACAACACAACTTCCAAGATAACATAACTCGGACTATAGAGATGGTGTTCCATTATGACGATGGATTCTGCGACCGTACTGTCACTAAGAGGTACGATATTAGTTTTAACGAATATACATTAACTCCAATCATAAGTACTAATCTACAACCTATTAATGGTGGGTTCTATGGTAAGGTAGAGATACTTTATAGTAACACATCTACAGGGAACGCGGTTAATAGACAATTAGAAGAGGAGTGGGCGTTTAACGATAGAGTATTCGGCACTGAAGATGATAACATTAAACTGTTTAGTAATGTTATTATAGGTGATGATATACCTTATACCTACACGACACCTAGTAGGAAACCATATAGTGCTATTAATGGTAGTAGTGGTCAAAATCTTAATAAACAAGTTAATTTAAATGTAATTTACGATAACGGGTGGTCAGATAACAATACAGTGATGACTAACAGAAGTTTTGAAGCCACACCGTGTGAGGTGTCTAGTAGTATTAACTACCAGACTAATATCACTAACTATCAACATTAAGGAAATATAAATGGCTATATATGGTCGTGAGACCACTAGGTATAAATTAACTATAAGTAACCACTCTTCTAACCCATTAAATGTGATAAAGAGTAATGCTACAGATTGGGAGTTTAAAGATACCCTACTAGATAACACTAATAACGACATGTTAGAGGTCGATATTAACCACACTACAACAGTAGATGTAATATACGAAAGTTCTGGCCTTAAAGATGTGATAGCTATAACTGACTTTGACGATGGGTGGGGTAATACATACCAACACCTGTCGACGATACAAGTTACAGTATTAACATATGAAGAACCTGTACTTAATATAAGTTGGTTACCTCAGGAACCAACTATAACTGACGAAGTAACATTCCATCAAGAACACACTGATGCTCGTAATATGTCTCTTAACCAACAGTATGGTAGGATAGATGAAGTAAGGGTCGATATATTCAACGATGGTACTTATGAGCATGACCATATTGATGATATAACAGATGTTAAATACCAGTTCACAACTAAAGCTGATGGTATAGGTATACGATACCATATTACATACTGGGACGGGTTCCAGTATCAGACTACTGAACTAGTCAAGAATCTGAATATGGCTAACACACCACCTGTGAGTGATTGGAGTAGAGTAGATGATGGTGTCTGTATACCTACATATGATTGGACAGCTACATCTACCGATATTGACGATGCTGTAACAGATTTAACTTATACATGGAAACTCTATCAATTAGTCAATGTCAATAATTGGAATCTAGTTGATACAGGACAAGGTATAACTTATCAATACCCATTTCAATATGAGAATCGTTATAAGTTAGTTCTTACTACTACAGATAAAGAAGGTCTAACTAATGATAAAAGTGAAGAGTTTGATATAGCCTTTGGTAAGTGCTCAGATAACGGCAATACTACTGGATGTTCTCTAGGTGGTGATATACAACTACAGCCAGGTTTTCAACTTATAACTATCCCTACGACACATGGTAGGTTTGATACTACTACAGGTACTATAGTTAAAGATACGACAAAGGCTAAAGTTAAGAACTACCTATTAGACCAGCTTAGTCATAAGCTCAATATTCCATATAGTGATATAGGGCAATATATAGAATCTTGTGTAGCAGTTCGGGGTGGGGAACTCTCTCAGAACTTTGTACCAGTTATTACACCTGATACATCAGTTAACAACTTTGAACTTGCGTATACGGATAACGAAGCTATTGAGTTTACTGCGTTCTATGTTAATGTTAAATCTACTAATACTTTACCTAAAATAAGCTGGGAGTACTACGATGGCAAATAATATATTCACTGGTACATTCTACGATGAAAATGGTAATAAGATAGCTGGTAACCAAGTAAGGTATTTTGGCATACATCGTGACTCACAAGGTGTTGTGAGAGTATCGGATACGAGAGTAGCGGAAGTTGATATGTATAATTTCAATCTTATAGATGCTGATTGGTTAGGTAACTCTATACCATTCGTATCAGGAGACCAAGTAGCTATAGTGGCTTGGCAAGATGAGAGTCTCGATAAGACATCTACTAACTTACAGAGATTTAGTATGATATTCTTCGACCAAGATGGTAGAGATACTTATGTACAAGATATACAACTTCGTCCTAAGACAGACCCTACTTGTAACTTAACTCTAAATGGAGAGTATGTTAATGTAGAAGTTGTAGCTAACTCTAATGGTAATGACTTATATCAATGGACATATGATAATATGACACACTATCATAGGGGTAGCATATTCGGACACACTATTAGTTCAGTTGGTATACTAGATATAGAGTATGATTTTGGTGATGGTTGGGTTAGTAGTAATAGACATACTTATACTACATCAGGTTCTAAGAGGATACAGACTAGAGTAACAAATGCATATGGAGGCATAGCTACATGTGATAAGAGTTTTGATATTAAACACCGTCCTCCTTCAAGCACGATAAGTTTTGACGTAACTACACCTGTTATATATGATAATATTAAGGTTAGTTCACATACTCAAGATACCGAGAATGTTATAACTAAGATTGAACACTATTGGGAGGATGTGCTTATAGATACCAATACTAATCTAAACTATGAGTATAGTATAGTATTAACAGTTAATAAAACACATACAGCTAAACAAGTTATTATATGGTATGATGGGTTCAATACACAGACATTAACTGTTACGAAAAACTTATCTATGGGTAACTTACCTCCTGAGTTCAATCTTATACCTACACTAGTATCTAGTAGTGACACTGAAGATAAGTATAACTTTGTGATGGATGCATTAAGAGACCCAGATGGCGATAATAGTCAAGTTAATACCTGTTGGGTTATAGAATATATGACCCCTATAGATAACGCTTATAAAGTAGTTTCTAACCCTGGTTATAGCTCGATAATATCACAAGACCCAGCGAATATAGCATTTATAGTATCAGGGACATATAGAGTAACAGCAAAGGCTAAAGATATACTAGGTGCTACGACTACTAAGTCTACTATAGTAACAGTAGCGTTAACTGGTTGTACTACTACGCCAGTTGTAGAAGATGCTCAACAGAGATTTATAGAATGGGAGTAAGTTAGTATGCGTTATAGTGAATCTGAAATAACTACTTTAGTTGGTATATTTAAACCATCACAAGTAGTGAAGATTAAGATTATTGAAGTCTCCAATGACCAGTTAGTTACATTAGTATCAGATACTTGTATAGAGAGTCAACATATGCCAGGTGTCTATATGTGGAAGACCACTAATATAAACCAAACTCTATTAGCAGGTAATGGTTATACTAATATGGTCTACCAAATGACATGTGACCAAGGTAAAGTATTCCATGGGAAGTTTGTATTTGGAGGTTATGTTGATGATAAGGTATTGTTAACAGACTCAATAGCTAAGTTAGATAAGATTATAGAGAAATTACAAATAATAATAGGATTGACATAAGGAGTTAACACATGGTTGTATTGAGAATAAAAGAGTTAGCGATAACTAACCCTGCGGACCATCTAGCTACAGATTGGCAGGTTAGTAAGACTCTAGCATTTAATGATATAGTATTAGAGTCCCTAGGTGATACGGACTCTATAACTCATAAGAAATGGAATGATGTATTAGACCCTAATGTACAGTATTACGCTCGTGCTAGAGCATTGATAAAGGATAGAGGCTATACTCACTGGGGTAACTTAGATATTTACCATGTAGATAGTGTGAATGACTTAACATTCTCTACCGAGTTACCATCTAAGGTTAGTATACCTACACTAACAACTGATAGTGATGTATCTGCACATGATGTTACTTTATTCAAACTAAAAGCAACTGGGTTCGGTGTACTAGGAGGTAGTAGTCATGTTATGACAACATGGATTATAGAAGACCAAGATGGTGTTACTATATGGTCAAGTGCTGATGATAGAATGAATAAAGAAGAGATAATCGTTTCTGATTGTATTCTAGAAAAGAATACATTATATAGAGTCAGAGCTATGTTCAAATCTAATACTGGAGATACTTCCCAATTCGCTACTATGAGTATATGTGTAACTAGTCCAGAAGAGGTAGAGATAGTGACATATCTTAATAGCTTAGACCCTACTATAGATAATGAACTTAGTATATTTGCTAGAGTAGATATAACAGATACGACTTGGGGCATTATAGCTATTGATGGTCGTAACTCTGAAGTCGTATGGGAGTCTAGTATTAACGATACTAAAATAACCTTACCAGCTAACACTTTGAAGAGCGGCGTTAACTATATGTTAAAAGTGAAAACTAATGTTAGTGATAGATATGAGTATGCTCCATTTAGACTTACATAACACCACTATAACTGACATTGAGTCAGTTATAGTGATATTTATATTGTGAATGTCGTTAAAACACAGTGATATATTATTAAAATAGAGGAAGGATAATATTATCTTCCTTAAATAAGGCGTTTAATAATTCATAAATGGATATATGTAATGATGAATGTATTATGAATAAATATCTAAGGAGGTTCACATTATGCATACTATACCTAACTATGCGAATAATCAATTCATGCGTCCAGATGGCTTGAGGAACATAGTTTATACGATACAGAGAGACCAGAAGAGTAAACAGTATTTTCTAGTACCATATATAAGAAGATTGAAAACACCTAAAAAGATATACGGTAACTTAAGTAAGTTGAGTTTAAGATTTTGGAATAACTATGCATTAGAAGATACTAGTAGTGGTGTATTATTAACAGGTAATGCGGGTAGCGGTAAAACAGAGTGTGCTAACCTATTAGCTAACTTAGCTATAGACGCAGGGTTACCAGTTATATTAATACATAACATAGAAGCAACAGTCGAATTAGTCAACTTCATCGATGCTATGAATACCGTAGCTCTTTTCTTCGATGAATTTACTAAAGTGTTTGGTTATGGTCTACAAGATAAAACACTATCTATGTTCTCTAACAATAGTGCTGGTAAGCGATTATATATCTTAACAGAGAACGATATAGGCACGGTCTCACAGTTCATACTAAATAGACCGGGTAGGATTAAGTACAATGTAGAGTTTACTCGTATATCAGAAGATACTATTACTGAGTATTGTAATGACTTTAAGGTTGATCAAGAGTTCATCGAACAGATATTTGATAAGTATAATTCAGCACATGTGTTCAGTTACGATCACCTCCGAGCGATCGTGAGTGAGCACATTAGATACCCTGATGATACTATAGACGAACTATTAGAGGT